>ERZ651776.3331-NODE-3331-length-16136-cov-4.152313_pt1 | contig 16136 bp, 8 predicted proteins | sample MGYA00514761_ERZ651776 | MGnify/ENA metagenome assembly ERZ651776 | reverse complement strand
ATGGGCTCACGCAGCTGGGCGATTATGTGTTTTCCAGGTGCTCCTCCCTGACGAGCGTGGCGCTCCCGGACGGGCTCACGCAGCTGGGCAATGATGTGTTTAGAGGGTGCTCCTCCCTGACGAGCGTGTCGCTCCCGGACAGGCTCACGCAGCTGGGCGATGATGTGTTTTACGAGTGCTCCTCCCTGACGAGCGTGTCGCTCCCAGACGGGCTCACACAGCTGGGCAGTCGTGTGTTTTGGGAATGCTCCTCCCTGACGAGCGCGGCAAATTCTGCTGGATTTTCCGACGTTGTCCCTTATGGTCGTTATCGCTACAAATGCATCACTTTGCGAAAATTAGTCCTGCGACTTTTAAGAAAATATAATCAGGCGGTGAACGAAGCTAATGGAACTGAGGCTGAGAAGCATGCAATTGCACTTGCTAACTTCCCTACTCGAAGGGTTACTCGAAATAGTTCGCTAGACTTTGGTCTTTTTCTGCAAACAATGAATGCTTCCGGGGGTAATGGAGTTCAAGGTCTGGTAGGATACATATTGAAATTTTTTTGAAACGTGAGGAGTCAGGAGAGACTTAAGTGATACCGATACCGATACGATTGTATGAATCTCTTCGAGGATATTTGAAACAAACAAAGGGGTATTTGAAACAAACAAAATTAACGATCTGTACGGCATTGTCCAACTTACAAATTTACAACATCTATCAATAGCTGTACGTAGAAGTCCATCTCATATTTTACTAGTTCATGTAATCATTAGCTACCAATTTTCAGAATCATTCATTAGCTACCCAGCAGTCACCCCAATACTCTCTCACTACATTTTCTCTCACATGGACGAACAACCCACCAAGATTTCCTCTCGTTACCCTGACATTATTGTCAAGGTACAGAAAATCAAGAAACCCACCCTTCAGTCGAATCGGCAAAGGAATTGAAGGTAAGCGCCCGTACTTGAAATACGCGCTCGTCACATCGCACATCACACGCCTCAATGTGACTCTCCCATCAGCTGTCTTTGTGAACCCCTCGCGAACTGGTTGGTAAGTATCTACCACAGTCAACTTCCCATTCCCCCTCCTCGTATAGATCAAATTATAAAACTTATCGGTTTGAGGTGTGGGGAAATTGCTTTGCTCCTTCCCGTGCATTTTCTTGTCGTTTCCAATGAAAATACCCTCGGATTTTGGGCTTTTCTTAGAGCTGATTGTCCATACATGAATCCAACGGCCCTGCACAGTGTCTGAGTCGAACCCTTTCCCCAGCTTCATTAATTCATTGATTTCGCGACGTACATCTCTGTTCGAAGTATCGGGCCCTGAAATAAGGCTGAGAAGATTATGAGTCGGGCTAGTAGGAGGAGCAGCTGGGGGTTGAAAGCTCACTGATGGGCAAATATTAGTTAGAAAAACCGCAGTAACAAGGATTGACGCTATCATTGCATTCATATAACAGTATATGGTAGTTAGAGTTCCGACAGAAAAGATCAGATGGCGTCACAATTATTGCTCTTGTGAGAAGAGATATTGAGGATTAAATTGCGTGATTGCGAGCGTTGAGAAAGGATAGGAACACAGAAATGCGGTTTTAAAGGGTGCTAGTGAAGCTGCTGTGTAGGGAGGAGTACCACCGACCGCCGACGACTCCGCAAACTCAAAACAAATTATATCATCAATACCTCGCTGTAACCATGCCAAAAACACTCTTCAAGTCAGGCCGTGCTCGTAGACGCGTGCAAGCTGGTGCGTATCTCGCACAAGGGGACCAAGAAACAGTTGATCGATCGTCTCGATCAACACATGCGTGAAAAGATCATCCGTGAATGGCTGACGGAAACGGGTACGGTACGCGGCACTGGGATGCCCGAACACCCCGAATTTCACTTCCGCCAAAGTGGGGAATGGACGACTTGGGCACATTTTCTTGGGTCGACCAGCAACGAAGACCGTCTGCGTGACATGATAGAAGACGAAGCCTTCGCGCTTTATGAAAAGGATCAAGGAGGAGTAGGCGGCGTCGCCATGATGTGAGACAGGCATTTAGGTGTATATAGGGGAGAGAAGAATTGACTAATTTACCGCGTAAAAATTTCCTTCGTTCATTGTGCACATTATGTTCACTAGCATTGCTCTTGGACCCGGGTTCATTAAAAGTGTTTCACTCCGGTTCATTAAGGTCCTTGAACAATATTGTGTGGTTTCATGCCTGCATAAAGTGGGTGGTTAGTTTCTTTTTCGTTTTGCGCTCGATTTGATCTGTTTGCGCTCGGTTTCGCTGCATTGCATTCACTGGATAACTCACATCTCCTCATCCCGATGCTCCCCCTTAAAAATTAAATAGAGACTTGTTCGCCTCGTTGTTGTTGTTGCCGCTGCTGTTGTTGCCGCTGCTGTTGCCGACGCTGTTGCCGCCGCTGTTGCCACCGTTGTTAAAGTTGAAGTTCATGTTAGTGTTGTTGCCGCTGTTGTTTGAGCTGTTGGTGCTGCTGCTATTTGCGAAAATATTCTTAAAGCCAGTGCTGTCGCCACTAGTACCGCCTCCAAACAAGCTGTCCACTCCACCCGAACCAAAATCGGTCCCACCAAGAGCCCCAAAATTTCCTCCACTTCCGAATAAACTGTCAATGTTGTCTCCGATACCGCCAAGGGGCGGGGTGTTGAGGTTGAGCCCGCTGTTGAGCCCACCCGACAAGGGTGGGGCAGGAAGATCTGGCAATCCGCCGACACTTCCCAAAGTAGGAATAGAACTGTCATTCGCTCCCCAATTTATTCCGCTGAGGGTGTCGTCACTATGTCTGTTATTGTTGCTGCTGCCACTGCCATCGCCGTTGTTGATATTGCCAATGGGCTGAGACGTCTGTAGGCTGCCAAGGGGAAGGGATAAATTGCCACCAAGGCTAGGAAAGGGGGGTGACTGCTGAGTAGACTGAAACATGTTATTATGCTGCTGTTGCTGGTGCTGGAGCTGCTGCTGCTGCTGCTGCTGCTGCTGCTGATGCTGATGCTGCTGCTGCTGATGCTGATGCTGATGCTGACGCTGCTGCTGATGCTGCTGATGCTGCTGATGCTGATTCTGCTGACGGTGGGCTGCTAGCTTTGCTTCGTACTGTACTGTCTCTTTCTTTGCAAGTTGGTACTGCATCTGTAGAGCAACCTGCTGATGTTGAGCCATTTGCAATTGTTGTTGTTGCTGCTGAAGAGCAATATGCTGTTGCTGCATCTGAATTTGTTGTCTTTCCACCTCCTCCTTTTCCTTTGCAAGTAGCTCCTGTCGCCGTTTCTGTTGCTCAAGAATGGTCTCTTGGTGTTGCTGCTGCTGCTGCTTCCTCTGCTGCAACATTTGCTGCTGCTGCTGCTGCTGCTGCTGCTGCTGCTGTTGATATTGCCGTTGATGTTGCTGCAACCATTCCTGCTGATGCTGCTGCAACATTTGCTGCTGGTGCTGCTGCTGAGGCTGAGGGTGCTGTTGCTCAGGCTGCTTCTGATGTGTCGGCTGCTGTGTCGGCTGCTGTGTCGGCTGCTGTGTCGGCTGCTGTGTCGGCCGCTGTGTCGGCTGCTGCTGACCACCAGAGCCCCACGCTTGGGGCATAGCCTGAGGAAGAAGTGCTACCTTACCACTCATTACTCCGACGGTTTCCTCACTGTCAAGGCCAACAACTCCAATATCATCTCCCTCGCCAGCCTCGAAATCCCCTTCGGTCTCGTGTTTTAGATTAGCATTGGGATAAGAAAGCACCTCCTTGATCATCTGCAGTGCTGTAGTAACAGCCTTGCGGTTGCCGGAGACGGTGATTTTTCGAGGTGTTACTGTCTGGTCAATATCGACTCGGGCTGTAGAAACGTCCTGAATGTGTTTTACAGTCCAACCACGTCGGCCGATCAATAAAGCAACGAACTGCGGCTCGCAGTGCAGATGCTCAACAACTTGGTCTCTGTTGCTGCTGCTGACAGGTTTGGCGTCGCTCTGTTTCTCAGGAGTATTATCAGCCTTGACAGTGTTGGTGTTGGACCGAATAGGGCTGTTGTCAACCGTCCCTTTGATAGCCACAACGGCGGCGTCAACGGACTTTCGCGATCCGCTGATGTAAACGACGCGGTCTCCATTTGCGGTCGTTGTTGTCTGGTCGACCCAGACCTTGCTCCCCGTCGAGTCCATTAGCTCCCGAATTCTACTGCCCCCCTTTCCGATCACCCAGCCGACGATATTGGTGGCCATATGCAGAACAGCTTGCCAGTCGCCGGCAACCCCGGCCGCCCCCTTGGGGATGTTAGGGCCGGCGCGCTCTGCACTGCTCTTCTGAGTAATGCTGATGACCTTCAGGAGAGAGGAGGTGCGGGAATCGATGCTGGTATCGTCAACGGAGACTGGGGCAACGGGCGCAGGGTTGGTTATGCGGCGAGCAACGGCAGTGGCAGCGTCGGCCTCTTCCTTGATCTTCTTAAGCGCCTTCTTGCCGGTCTTGCGCATCACGGCATATCCGGCGACTCCTTTGACCCTATACAGAAGATTCTCGATGCTGTTCCCATCCCCCTTGCGAACCAACATTTCCATTTCGGCAATGAGGGGGTCACTGTCTTCCCCGGCCGTACCATCAATAGAGGGCGGCTGTGCTGTCACAGCCTCGTCGTCGTCGGTAGAGCTCGATCGGACAACATCAGAGTGCTCATGCGTTGACGCTGACTTGGCAGGAGAAGTATTCTCCTCTTCTTCCGTTCTCTGCGATTCGGTATTAAAGGCCTCCCCGACCTCAACATCAGCGACGCTATCGTCAGTGTCATTGCCCGATTTTTCGTGCAATTTCGACACGTTGTCAGCTTCCTCCCCCTTCTCGGCATCTTCGTCCACCTCAGCTTCCTTCCTCTTCCCTTTCTTCTTCTTCTTTTTCTTCTTCTTCTCTTTTTTCTTTGTCTCCTTCTCTTCCTCTTCTTCCAGCTCGAGTAGCAGTGCCGCAGCAACAGCATCCGCCTCCTCCTCAGTCCTTACCCCGCCACCGCCGTGGCTGTGGGAGTGAGGCCTATCCCCACTCTTCTTCTCCTTAAAAAAACTTTCAGGAACGTCGCCCGTGTTATCCAAAATCATTCTTCTTTCATGCCCTGATGCTGCAGCAGCAGCAGCCTGTAAAACGGCGCCAACATCTCCAGCGAGACTAAGATTGGGTTAGTGACGAAGACGAAAAGACGAAACGACGAAAAGACGAAAAAACGATGACGATGACGATGACGATGACGACAGCAACGCAATCATTTCGACGAGACCACAAAAATATAACATGTCCCCCTCGCAGCCTCGCAGCCTCGCAGCTTCGCAGCCTCACCTCAGTTCCCCATCGGGAGTCAATGCTCCCAACGCACCCCTTAGTTCCCCCTCATTAGGGAACCCCGCAGCTCTGGCCAAAGCAGCGGCTGCGCTCACTTGGCTAATGGGTCGGTTTTCCATATTAACCCCGTCAGAGTTAAGGGTCGCACCGCTCTGCTTGAAAGCCTTGTAGATTGACTTTAACCTCAGATGCACGAGTTGCTCGACACGCTTGCTCGTGCGGTGACCGCAACGAACACATGGTTCCTATCGAATCGGAATGGTTTGTTAGCAGGATTGCAAGAAAAAGACCAGATAGAGAGAAGGAAAGACTAAGCGGTCAAGGTAAACAACAACATCATCGCATGTATTGCGCCCACTACAGTACACTACACCCACTCACTCACTCACTCACTCACTCACTCACTCACCTTTCCCCCACTTGCGAGACAGACAAGACAGTAGCTAAGTTTGCATGTGTCGCACTCAACGGCGAATTTAGCGTCCCTGCTACAAAGTACAATCCCGCATCGCCCACATGAAGTGCTACAGTCCTCGCAGAGCCCGCAGCCACAAAATTTACAGCTCATCAAAGTTGAACATGAGCCGCACACTATTTCGTTGCAGTCCTCACACTGATCCATTTCATCGCAGGATTTGCAAAAAAAACCATCACAACGGTCGCAAACCCGGATCTAAAAGAGAGGTGTTAGTAATTGAGGTACTCCGTAATTATCAAAAATCAAGGTGCTCCTCAGAGTCGAGGTGTTCGGGATGAAAGCAATAGAGCAAGATGAAAAAAAAACAATAATAATTGGAGGATGGAGGACGGATGACTTCTTATGCTTCAATAATGGTCACTAAAATAAGCACGATACGGCATGTTCTTACCTCGTGGTTTGCCATGTAGCTGTGGCACCAATGACAAGACGAGCAGATATAGGAACTACAGGAATCACAAGAGACTTGAATGCTCTGTGAAGCCTCATGACAGTGCAGACAGGTCCCGGGGGGGGCAGGACCAGTAGGTGTAGGCGTATCGTCGTGGTGGTGCACGAGCTGATCATCCAACTCGGCCATCAGCTAGTATGAAGAGAATAGCCCGCAACTACAGGGCGGATCCAATGGGGAGGAATGGTCCCAGCGATTATTTATTTGTGGGCCGCGGTGTCAGCACAGGTTTCTTTAGGCGTTTTCTCGGCTTTCGTAGGAGCAGTCCGATTATTATGTCGGCGTTGAGGGGAGTTTTGTGGAACTAAATAATGGTCAGAATGAGACTGGTTACGTTACATAGGCCCTCTCTCCCTTTCTGACTGCTTATTTTTTCCTTGTCTCTTTCAGCTAACAAAATGGTACGAAAATTATTGGAACGGGGTTTCAGTGTGTCTATTTGCAAACTATACTGATTTTTTTCCGGTTAGGTGCCCGTACCGCCCGAAATGCTTGACTCTTATTTCCTAATCGCCAATTTGCTAATTTGCTGTCACCCCAACCCTTGTTCACACACGTGCATGTTAACTAATTCCGCCTCCTCATTTTTCTCCCTCTTTTGTTATGCAGAGCTCTCTCGACGCCCACAAGAAACAGCTGACGGCAGCAGTCCAGTCCTTGATGACGACATCGATTCCTGCATCCCTCCCTCGAATTGAAGGCCTGCTTACAACGCACTTCCCGTACGCGTCGCCCTCTGCCGCGACGAAGGCTTACACGGATGCACTCGCTCAGTCTATCCAGGCCTCTGCCAATAACGGTGGCAATGGACCAATTGCAGATGCCATTGATGCTGTAGCTGATGAGGTTTCGGCTGCTGTGGATGCCATCATTTCAATTGAAAGATTCATACAGCTGTCCACCCCCAAGATGGAGGATGGCAATAATTTTGGTGTTAGTGTTCAGATGACAGTTAGTAAGGAACTGAAGGATATCCGTGAGGCGCTTGGCAAGGTTACAGCCGGTTTCCCTGACTATTTTGACAAGCGTGCCGGAGCTTTCGAGAAAATCAGCAATCTTCCTAGTGAGACGCAGTCCACGAGCGAGAGTTCTTCCTCTTCCACTGGTGGCAAGGAAGGTGATGAGAAGAAGAGCTCCTCTAGCACTTCCACTGAGAAGAAGCAGTCGACCCGCGAGGTGAGTGAGCGAAACCAACACAAATCACCCCCGTGACAGTCACCAAGAGATCGACGAAAACTAATAAACATTTATTTATCCACTCTCCCCAATTACTTGGGTACACGCCACACCTTCCTCAAATAAAATAAATCCTCCTCGCTCGCTCGCTCGGTGGCGGCATAGGATATGGACCGGATCAAGTCTGTCGTGGCAATCGATGTGAAGACCTACACGGAACTGCGAACTGCGATGATGACAATTTACAACTCCATGGCCTGCGTTCTTGATGTGATGGAGAAGAACTACGAGAAGCTTGAGAAGCCCAAGGGAAGCGGCGGAGGACGAAACTACGATAATATGTACTAATTCTAATAATATTAGCTACAGTAAAGTGAAGTGTAAAGTGATGCAGTAAAGATGCAGTAAAGATGCAGTAAAGCAGCCTTTTTTTGGCACTGGCAAAAGAAGTCTTCAGTCTTTCTTCATTCGTTCAGTCTGTTTACGAACCCTTTTTTTTTTCACACCTCATTCCTTTGTTCTTCTTTCTTGTTCAGATGCCGCCCGATGATCTTCAAAATCTCGTCTAGCACTATCATGGGAGAAGACCACCACAACACCCTCAGCCATTGCTCTTTTGTCAACGAGGACAAACCAAAGGCATCGCTGAAACCCCCCAAGCCCCACCTGTCCGCGTGCACCAAAAATACGTGAACCATGAGTGGTATGGTCACGCCGGCAATCAACCAGGAATTCCTCCATGGTGGCAACGCAAGCATACTACTGTCCACCGACACCGCCCCCAGAGCCTTCAATAATTCAATGCATACGAGGGTCGTCAAAGACAGCGTGTGCGCCGTCTTCTTGAGCCCGTCAGTGAAGACTTTCGGCGATAGAGTGCTCCACCTTCTCAATTCCCCAAATGAAATGCCGTTCTTCCCGAAGTGTTCCACGGCGATTCCGATCGTCGCCATGCCTACATATGTCCCTATAATGCAGTAGCGCGTGAGAAGCCAACGTGTCATGATGGGGTCGGCAGAGTTTCGCGGTTTTCGTCTCATGACGTCTTTATCGGGAGGATTAAATCCCAGAGCGGTCGCGGGCGGACCGTCGGTGACTAAATTTACCCACAGCAGGTGCATAGCCGTGAGCGGTTCGGGGAGATTCAATATCGATGCAAACAAAATAGCCAGAATCTCGCCGATATTACACGAGATTAGAAAGCATATGAAGGCCTGCATACTTCCATATATGGTCCTGCCCTCCTCAACTGCATTTACAATGGTGGCAAAATTATCGTCGCTGAGGACCATATCGGCGGCCTCCTTGGCAACCTCGGTGCCTGATATTCCCATGGCGATACCAATGCTGGCCTGTTGCAGTGCGGGAGCGTCGTTCACGCCGTCGCCCGTCATCGCGGGGACCTCCCCCAAACCTTGAAGCATCTTGACGAGTTTCTGCTTGGATTCCGGGTCGGTCCTGCAGAAGACAATGTTTCCATTCTTCACCAGCTCCCTCTGCTCCTCCTCGGGCTTGCAGAAGAAATGTTTTCCTTCGAAGGCTTTCACCTCCGCCTCGCTCAGAAATATATTGCAATCCTTTGCGATTTTTGTAGCCGTCTCCATGGCGTCCCCAGTTATCATAATTATCCTGATTCCGGCGGTCGTACAGCGACTAATCGCCTCGGCAACTTCCTGCCGAGGTGGGTCCCTGATTCCCACAAGTCCGACGAAGGTCATGCCACTCTCAAGGTTCCTGAAATTTTTGCCCTCGTCCTTGAGGATTCCTGGAAGCTTTTCGCCCTCCCTGCCTTCGAGCTTTCGGAGTGCGCGAGGGACGTCGTCTCTGATCGCAAGGGCTATCGTCCGGAGTGGCTCCGCTGCCATCTTTCCGGCTTCCTCCATTAGCTCTCGCCTCGCTCTCCCAGTGAGGGGAACTGTCCTGCCGTTCCCGAGTCTTATTTTGGTACACCTGGCGATGACGTTGGCCGGCGCGCCCTTGACGTTTAGCCGTGTGCCCTTACTTCCCCTCGTCAGAGTCGACATGCTCTTCCGGTCGCGATTAAATTCAAGTGTGGCAAGCCTTTTTTCCCTCCCCCTGACGGATTTGTACGCGCGCGCGGCAAGTTCATCCGCCTTCTGCCCCCCGGAGGAATCCGAATCTCCCTCGAGAGTTGTGCCGATTTTCTCCGCGAGGACACAGAGAGACGCCTCGGTGGGGTCGCCCACCCTCTCGAAGGTCTTGCCATCGAGCCCCTCCTTCCCAACTATCTTTGCATCGTTGCAGAGAACGGCGACGTCGCGCACATCCTCCAACAGCTTCTCCACGCCTTTGTCTGCATTCTCCACCTTTCCCCGCACGTCATACCCACCTAATCCGCCCACCTCCCGAAGTACAAACCTGTCCGCCTTGTCAAATACCCCGAGTTTCGTTGCCGTCATGCTGTTCTCAGTGAGAGTACCAGTCTTATCCGTGCATATTACAGTTGTGCAGCCCAAGGTTTCGACACTCTTCAACTTCCTTACGATTGTGTTCCTCTTGGCCATCCTTCTGGTACCCAAGCTCAAACATAGGGTAATTACCGCCGGGAGACCCTCCGGAATGGCCGCAACACCCAGAGCCACTGCGACCTTGGCGTAGTATATTGCCCCTTGCATTCGGCTCCCGAAAGCCTCGTCGCCAAATTTTGGCACGCTCGTGGCAAAAACCAGCAGACACACGCACCCGATGATCTTCGTAAGAACGGTGCCAAATTCGTCCAGCTTGATGCCGAGGGGAGTCTTCTGCCTATCACTATCGGCTCTGGCCTTCATCAAGGTAGAGTGAATCTTGCCCATTTCCCCCTTCTCCCCTGTCCCAACCACGACGCATCTTCCCTTTCCCTTAACAACCATAGTCCCACCAAAGACCATGTTCACGCGGTCTTGGATGATGGTGTCAGGCTTCATGTCATCACTGGGGAATTTCTCGACTGTCTCGCTCTCACCAGTGAGCATAGACTCGTCTGCTCTAAATGTCGAAGAAGACAGTGCTATAAGGCGACAGTCCGCCGGGGCGCGGTCTCCAACGGCAAGACTGATGATGTCCCCGGGGACAAGGTCGGCTACGGGGTAATTGTTGAGAGTTTTCCCTTCACGGAGCACAGTGCACAGGTCGGGCTGCATCTCGCTCAGCTTGCTCAGGGAACTCTGCGCGCTTAAGGAGAGAGCCACGCCGACGGCGGCGTTCAGAAAGAGTATTGTCAGGATAATTATAGGTTCGAGCAAGGCGTGGAAGATTACTCCAGCAGAAAGGGGAGCGGAGGAAGTGGAGGATTTAGGCAGATCAGAGATTGCAAAGGCAGAGCTGATCCCAGCAACGACGAGGAGGATTTTGACGAGGCTGTCATCGAATTGCTCGGCAATCAGCTTCAAAACCGAAGGTTTGGGGGGAGGAGGAAGAGCATTCTTTCCATGCTCTTGGAGGAGGCTCTCGTGCTGAGACGATGTCAACCCAGAGGAAGAGGAAGTATCAAGGGAAGTCAGCAGTTTGTTTGCGGAAAGTGAGTGCCAATCAGATCTTTGTAGTTGGATCGGCGGGAGCGCAGATGTTGTCGCTATAGCAAAAAGATGAAGGAGAAAAAGAAGAGAGAGCCGCATCACCGAAACCCCGATGTGGCGAAGTGAGTAGCAAGGTGCGGACAGGTACTCGATTGGATTTACCCGTGCCCGTGTCTTTGCGTGCTATGTGATGGGTGACCTACGAAGCAACTTTCACGAAGTCAACGCTAAAATAATGTAGTCGTTGAATTATTTTGTTTCTCTCTCTCCCGACGGTGCAGCAATGGAACCAATATTATTGCAACGGAGATTTGTCCTAAAAGATTTATAGGTGCCTGCAGGTGGCAACATCGATTAGATTGCTGGATCCTCTTTTTTTTGGATGTAAACCGGTCGCACCTGGAGACCACCCTCCCCAGCCAGTATGAGAAGACATTCTCACCCGCACTCCCCGGCCGCGTCTCCACACACACCCGTGAACGGCGTCAATGTTTATAGCAGCAGCTCTCCTGGTCGTCCTTCCCGTTCCATTACCTTGCCGCCTCGTCGACAATTTACTGATATATTAAAGAATCCTACAGCCAAAATCCTGCAGAAAAACTCCTTCCTGTCCCTCTGCCATGTTTCTCTCGTGATGTTGGGTACTTACTTGATATTGGCGACCTCTCCCCAGTCAAATCACTACACTCTTGCCACAGGAAACAATTTTTGCCACTATTTTGCTCCGGAGGGGTGTCTGGGCGAGAGGGGTGGCTGCCTTGACTCGACCACTTATGATGATGATCGTTTCTGCCACATATCCCGTGTGAATAAAACCTTCGACAGCGTCTTTAACGTGCTGTCGGCATACTCGGACAGTGTAACGAACAGATCCCTGGCCATGTACACCCATGACAACAACACTTTGGTGACAATGGATGTGGACAGCTTTGAACTTGGTGGCACTTCGACCACCTCTGAAATGTATGTATTGAGCCCGTCAGACCTAGGTCCGATTGACATACGACACAGAAATCTCGTCCAACTCCGGGAGTTCTACTCCTCTCTCATCCAATTTCGAGTCCACCTCCAGCTGAACGACACCGTCCCCTCGACGACGTCCATGACCACGAACTCGGTTTGCATGACGTGGAACGTGACAATAAACTACGTCGACCAGAATGAAGCTCTCCTAAAGGTATTTTTGACTTACGACCGCGTAGGCAACTGCGACGCGTCTGTTACCAGAGAAGAGATCTATACTGAAGGATTTTTCCTTTACTGTCTTGTGATTCTCCTTGACCTGTTCCTCGGCTTGACTCTAGTCAGCGACATGGTTGCTTCCCTCCGTCAAATGATCCTCTGTAAGCAGATCCTTTGCTCCGGCTCGATCGATATGCGTCTTGATGACCGGCTCCGTGCGAAGGTGGGACCCAGGGGCTCCCGGGTCTCGTTGAGCTTCTGGACCTCGTTCATCGATTTGTGGGACCTTGGAATTCTTACTGGTTGCGTATCCTCTATCGGGGGCGCTACTGCGGCCCTCCTCGGGACTGATGTCATCCCTCTAGAGGCTAAACTTGCCATGAACGGCCTGGGATGCGGCATGTTCTGGATCTCACTCTGCAAATACCTCCAGAACAGCCGAAGATTCTATGCAATCGTACTGATTGTGAAACGGGCAACTCCTCAGGTTCTGCGCATTTTGGTTGACTGCGCGCCATTTTTTGTTGGGTATTCGCTCGTCGGCATGAGTTTGTTCGGAGGCAGCTCCTCGCGCTTCTCGAGCTTGGGAAACTCCATGACGACCCTTTTCAGTTTGATGAATGGCGACGTCGTGCTTGAGACCATCGATATTGTCCGGGTGCACTATGGCGCTTTCGGTGCCCTCTACATCGTGAGCTTTTTCTTCTTGTTTGTTTACTTCTTCCTCAACGTTTTTTTGACTGTTGTGGAGGAGAGCTTGTGGCTGGTCTTCACAGAGAAGGGAAATGAGGACGCCAAGAAAATTAAGCAGGCACTGAACAAAGACAGTTCGCTGGCGGGCATTAGTAGTATCGCTTCTCGGGGAGGGCAAGTGGGGCGGAGGAACAGTTTCCAGTTTGACATTCGCCGTCGCTCCTCCGGATTCAGTGAGGGCGATGAAGATTACTTTGAGGGGCTCGCGGATGCGAGAAACATCAACAACGACGAGATTTTCTTCGGGTTGTTGAATTTGAGCGAATCTAAGGAAATTGCAGAGACCCATTAAAAACATAAATTTATGTAGGAGACAAGAACGTATCAACGTCGCATGAAGACGAAAGTATAGACAAGAATGACAGAACAAAACGAAGAATATAGTTTTTGATTGATGGATGGATGGATGACTCTCTCTCTTCTCAGTCTTCTCGTAAAAAATCGTTTCTTTTAATCTAACCCTTCTGCTTCTGGAATAGCCGTCGTCGTCGATCGGCATTGCGATCGCCGGCTCTCTTGTGTTTAGCTTCGATCACCTGCTACTGTTGTAGCGAATTCTTCGTCTTGTCCCTCCATTTTGCCATTGTCATGAGGTTCAGTTGAGCCTCATTTGCTTGAGTCAGATTTTGGGTTGTTGTGGTAGGCTTTGGCGGCGGTTTGCGCTTAGGTCGCTCAAGCTCGCTCCCCATGCTACTGGGTCGTTCGCTCCCTGCGCTACTGAGGTCATCAGGTCGGAGTCGTTGTTGATGATGCTGATGATGTTGCTGCTGCTCCTGCAGTTGTTGCTGCTCCTGCAACTGTTGCTGCAACTGTTGCTGCTCTTGCTGCTCCTGCTGCTGTTTTCGCTCGATCTCCATAGCAAAGGCACTCGCATTATTGTACGCACTGTTGTTGCATAAGTAGTCTGTCCGCGCATTCTCGATTGTTGTTGCATCCTCGCCTATATTTGCGTCGGCAGCCGAAGTTTTTGTTTTGGGGCTCTTGAACTTGTATTTCGACGGGTGGTTCGCTCGCATCTGTCCGAAGAATGTTTCTGCCTGCTCAGTCAACCCTGCATCCCGCCTCCGGTCGTGAAGGATCTCTTGGCCTTTCACAATCGACTGTCGCCTCGCCTGCACATATGTGGGACTATAGAATTGAGAATTCGGCGTCGGCGAGTACTGAGGAGTCTTGTTATTTTTGTCCCTCGTCGCTTCGTCCTCTTCCTCCTTGAATGCCACGGCAACCGCCAACGTTTTTTCCTTTACTCTCGCCACTGTGACTGGGCTCTTCTCCTGCTGCTTTTTTGCAGCCTCTATCTGAGTTCGCCTGTTTCTCTTGGACATTTCTACTACCTCCTCCTTCAACATTTCTGCTTCCCTCCGGCTGCTCCACCTAGCCCAGCTCCCGAAGGCCTTAATCAGCCTTTTCTCCTCCCTCCTCCCGGTCATTCTTACAATACCCCTGAGTTTTCTCCCGTCGACGTTGGCACCGTCGTCGACATCGCCTTCGCCCTCGGCGTACAAACGCTGGGGGGTGGCAACGACGAGTCCAATCTGCTCGATCTTGCCCCTGATCTCCCTCTCGTTCATTCCCCCGGACTCGCCGAACTCGCTCTCCATCCAGCTTTCTGTCCTGCCCCTGTCCTGGCCCTTGCTGGCCGCCTCGGATAGTTTGACCATCGCGTCGTCGGCCCTCTTCCTCCACTCGGCGACCTCCTTCTCCATTAGGGCGTTCCTCCTCTTGCCGGCCCCCTCCATCTCCTCGAGCCGGGTATCGCACTCCGCCCAGATGTCCGCCTTCTCCTTCTCGAGTGTCTTCACTCGTTTCTCGAGTTCGCCGACCTTCTTCCTGAGGGCATCCTCGTTCCGCCGGGCCTTCCTCGCCGACTCGCCGGCGCCCTCCCGGGCCGCCTCGAGGTCCGACCGGGACTTCTCGAGCCGCCTGCGGGAGGCGGTGAACTTCTCGTAGCTGTCGACCTGCAGGGATCTCAGGGCGTTCTGCGCCCCCGCGAGAAGGTCGTCCCGCCGGGACAGGTCGCCGCGGAGGGAGGAGACGGCTTCGGTCGACGAGAACCAGTCCTCCTCCAGCCTTTGGAAGTTGGCGGACTGCCTGAGGAGGAGGAGGGACAGGAGGGGGGGTAGGCGCGAGGGGTGCTGTTCTCCCGGGGGGGGGGGGCCGAGGAGCCGGAGGATCTCTGAGGAAGTCTCGTGCACCTCCCGGTCGCGGGACTTGCGGAGTGACTTCTCTTCGGAGTGCAGCTTTTTGAGGGAAAGGACGATCTGTTCCCAGGTGTTGTTGGATGTGTAGCTCGTCGTCTTGACCTTGTAGGGGTCCAAGGGCAAGGGGGGGGACGAAGGGGAGGATGCGTGAAGGTCCCGCAAGAGGGCTTTTTGAGTGGAATTGCGAAGGGAGTTGGATTTGGATTTGGAGTTGGAGTTGGAGTTGGAGTTGGAGTTGGAGTTGGAGTTGGATTTGGAGTTGGAGTTGGAGTTGGAGTTGGAGTTGGAGTCAGAATTTCCGTGGGAAGGATTCAGAACAGGGGATGCTCTGTTCTGTTCATCAGGGCTGACCTTTGGGGAATCGGTCTCGGCCCCCCTTGAACGATCGCTATCGGTATCGTTCGGGTCGCGTCCTTCATTCTTCGGTTGCGACCGGTTGTTCGGCAGCCCGACCCCGTCATCGCCGATCGGGTCGACGCCCGCGAGGGGGGAGGACGACGCAAGGGAGGCGGCGCATGAGGGGGAGGAGGGGGGGGGAAGGTCGCGATTTTTACGGTTCAGGGGGGAGGAGAGTGCGGTCTTCGTCGCATGAGGGTTGCTGGAGGGGGGGGAGACGACGGATGAGGAGACGAAGGAGGGGGAGGCGGGGCCGTGCAGGGAAGGAGATGGGGAGGGTAATGACGGCGCCAATGACCTAGCATGCTTTTCCATGGATTCCAGCGCCGACACCCTCCCTCCCACCTGCCTTGCTTCTCCCTCGCCTACGGTGGCGTGCGCCGCGGGGGGAGGAACGGGGTCGTTTATATCCCTCCTTTTGACGGGGCCGTCGCCGGGGGATGATGGTGATGATGATGATGATGATTCGTGCGTCCGTTGCGATTTCACGACCATCGCCCTCGGGTTATTCTTGGCCGTTTCCCCCTCCCCCCGGGGCGGCGGAGGGGGGGGGGGCGACGATGCATTCGCATTCGCATTCGCATTCGCCGGCGTCGGATAGCTCGACAGGAGGCTCAGCGAGAACGTCCTGGGGGGCGTCACGGCCTTCGCTCTCGTCTTGGG
>ERZ651776.3329-NODE-3329-length-16143-cov-4.139176_pt1 | contig 16143 bp, 6 predicted proteins | sample MGYA00514761_ERZ651776 | MGnify/ENA metagenome assembly ERZ651776 | reverse complement strand
GCAGCGGTGGGGGCGGTGGCAGCGGTGGGGGCGGTGGCAGCGGTGGGGGCGGTGGCAGCGGGGGGGGGGGGGCGGAGAAGGAAAAGGAGAAAGAAAAGGAGGGAAGGAAGAAGATTCGACTACGTGAAGTCAACGACTTCACTATGTCGAGGTTCGTTATGCATGTTGCTAGTGGGGAGTGAGAGCGACATTTTTTACGATCGATCGATATCGAATCGGATCGAATCGGATCGATCGATCGAATCGATAGAGGATTAACTAAGTACGAAAAGAAGGAAGCAAGGAAAAGAAAGAAGGAAGATTTATTTGACCATTTATCTGGCAACAACAAGTCCTCTTTTCAATTCATATTTTTTTTCTCTACATTCCGACCGAATACGTCAAACCTCCCCCCCTCCTTACCAAACAAGACCTCCACACAAGCTCGAGCAGCGAGGAGGCGCGTTATTCTCCGAGGACTTAGAGAACCACCTTCTGATGTTGAAGTCGGCGGTGTTGATGTTGATATTGTTGATGAGAGATCTTCATCAGAGGGAGTGATAACGAAATCCTCCGGCTTATCCTCCGTTGGAAAATCGTCCGAGAACTTCGCAATTCTCATCACTGCTGTATTTAATTCTCCTCCCCCCCCCACAGCAGCTGCAGGTGGTGTCGATTCGAAAACAGAACTGAGATCATTCTCCTTTCCGTAGTTGAGAACAATATTTTCGCCGAGTGTTTTCACTTCTTTAAACGATCCTCCTGTCGTGGGAAAGTCACGAAAGCATGGGAGATACGGTGTTATGTAAACGAAGTTTACCGCGAGTATGTTTTTATTGCCTGCCACCGCCCGCCTTCTCTTTTGTTCACGCTCGAGAGCAGACAACACGTTCTTAACACCATCAACCTCCACACGACCTTTATCAAAATCAACCACACCCCGAAACAACAATCCAGGACTGAACGTCGATATCGCCCGTGGCCGATTCCCTTTGAAGTCACTAGCGCAGAAGATACACGCGTCACAGCCTTCTACAACGGTCTCCACCTGCCTTGGATCAAGTATTTCGCATTCTACAATCCTACAATTCTGCAGGTTATAGCCTTTCATGCCGACGGGGTCGTATTCGAATGTGCTCGTCTTGTCGTCGCTCCATGCTGGGTTGATGGTGCCGATCCCGTCCTCTGCTCCGACCATGTACGACAGTCTTCCATATCCTCGAGTTGTCTCGTCACTTATATCATGCACGCTCGCGACAACGTCGACACTGGGATATTCACGCAACAATGTGCGAACAACAACCGCCCCAAACTCTCCATTAGCACCGAACACGACCACTCTACCTCGTCTTTTCTTCCCTTCCTCCTCTTCCAATTCAAGCTTCCTACGCTCCTCTTCACCCGATTCCCTCCTCTGATCGACTAAAACCTTCTCCAACTCCGAAGCCGACGAGCGTAGGGAAGAAGCTTCGCGCAAAAGGCGGTCGATTTCGAGTTGTTCTGGGGTTTTCGGATTTTTGTCTGACTGAGATGGTGATGAAGGGTCTGAAGGATTTAGTTTTAACGCACTTGGTAACAACGATTCACGGTAGAATTGACGAAATAAGGGAGGAGTTCGGGACGGCAGTGGGACTCTGTTGATGGGGGGAATAACGAAGAAGCAGGTTGCCGTGGTGAGTATCTTGAGGAGCACCCAGTATTTTAACTCCATTTTGAATTGTGTCAAGTCAATGGAAAAAAAAAACGCGCAAGGTTGCAAAGATTGAAACCAAATTAAAAATATTATTCAAACCTGATTATTCCATGGACTGATCTCCCATTCAAGAAACGAGACGTGCCCCAAAAATTAGATGTCGATATTGTCCTTATTAACAAATATTTCACCCTAAATATTCAAAATGGACATCGGATTTGGAGCTCAGAACCAGATTATTGGCCAGATGGTCAATAAGGTAAATAGCCTGGAGAATTACGCTGGTCACAACTTCAAATTTTTCGCCAGTGTATTAAGTCAAAACTAACCACCCTAACCCTCGATATGTAGGTAATGCTCGACGGGGCTGAACAGCAAGAGGCCCAGATAGACGCAGACAATGCGAAGTACGACGAGTTGATGAAGGATGAAGATGCTCTTGAGGTGCTCCGCGCGAAGAGGATTGAAGCCATGAAACAGCAGCAGAAGCAGAGGAAGGAGTGGGAGTTCCAGGGGCATGGGAGGTATATGGAATTGAGTGACACGAAGGAGTTCTTCCATGCTGCCAAGAAGAGCCAGAAGATTGTCTGCCACTTTTATAGGAGTACCACTAGGTATTGTGATAACGTCCATGCTCATTTGGAGAAGCTTGCCCAGACCCACATGGAGACGCGGTTTGTAAAAATCAACGCGGAGCAGAGCGAGTACCTCGTAAACAAGCTCGGCGTCGTCGTGATGCCTACGATGGTGCTGATTAAGGACGGGAAGGTTATTCACGATATTGCTGGCTTTGATGAGTTGGGGGGGACGGATGAATTTAGCACTGAGTTGCTTGCGTGGGTTCTTTCGCAGCATGGGGTGCTTACCTTTGACGGTGATATGCCGGAGGAGTATTACAAGGGCAAGGGTGTGAATAGCGTGCATGTATCGATGATCAACGGTAAATACGCAGGAAGCGAGAACATACGGGAGGGGATCAATTCCTACAAGAATTACGACGACAACAGTGATGATGAGTACGATTAAATTAGTGACTGTGATAAGGCTATGTAAAACTGGCGCACGATAAAATAATAATTTTTTATCGAAGGAAACTTATTTTTTATATCTCATTACTCGAACCTGACGGCGACGACGACGACGACGGCAGCTGATCTATTACATATGGAACAATACTGCAGCACACTATGAATGCCAGGAATCCTCGCCCGACTTTTTCATCGAAGCTATAGTCCGGCTCTTTCCCCTTCACCTTCCTCAACTTCGTAACCTTGTGTTTTTTTTTATCCAAGTCGATCCTCCCCACTGCACCCAACGTCCACCAAGCGAGCACGCAGTCAACTGTATAGTGACCCCTTGAGCTGATCATCAAGAGGGTATAAACCACTAGCACGAAGATCCGAGGACCCTTTCCGAAATGATTTGGGAAGTATATGCTCGCAACGCTCAGAGCGACCCCGAATTCGTAAATGTGGTTGCTCATTAGCCTGTCAGTCAGTCCCTCATAGCCTGTATTGGTCATTGGTCGGGGGGTATGTGTGTGTGTGAGCGGTTTCATTGAGAGTTTTTCTGTGAGAATTTTATTACAAAAAGGAAGCGCACGCGCACGCGCACGCGCACTCAACAACAACAACAACAACAACAACAACAACAACAACATACACTCACCAAACAACGGAAAACCATTCTCATACCCTGGAAGTCTGCTATCAGGGAACTGAGTCACAGTGTGCAGTGTGAGCGAAAGCAGCTTCCCAACAGTAATGTCTTGCACTCCTTGAGTAGCAGTCTTCATATCCCTGGCGTAAACAATTGTCGAAATGCAAATCACGCAGACGCTCGCGGCAGCGAAGAAATCGCAGAAAAGCTGTAGGTCTTGACAGTCGGGAATGAGATGATATCCTAAATCATACATTGGCACCCGTTCAGCTGCAGGTCTTGCCATGTAAACCCTGTCGGAAACGTTCACTGTGAATACATACGTGAAATTGACGCAGATAAAGCCGAGAAGAGTCTTCGTGAAGCTATGAGTTTCTTTTGGGTCAGGGCGGTAGAGTAGCCACAATGTGCCCCAGATGACGGCATTTACAAAGGTAAAATACACACCAAATTCATCGAACATTGCAAGGAAGTTAACATCAGCGATACGGTCGTCGCCCGCCATTTAAAACAATTTAAATTCCCGAGGGTGCCCCTTTCAGTTCAAAATTTTTTGATTTCATTCTTCATCCCGACATCCCGATTCCCGATCCCCGATCCGATCCAGGAGGTGCACAAGCGGACTAGAAATAATAAGTCTCCTACAAATCATAATCTTGCGACGAATTTTATCGAGAGGGTCCCCCTAGACACGCCAAACGATGGGGCTCTTCTCCCCTTCTAAACCGAAATGCTACCCGAAGCGCCGGATGCCAACGGTGGAGGAGAGCACCATGTTCACCCAGCTTTGCATCAGGCTTGCCCAAGAAGGGGGAGTTACATTGAATCCCAAGTTCCTAAAGGTAAAGTCTGACATCTACAAGTGCAGCGAATTCCCTACGACGACTTGTATCATTTTAACACCCTAACCCAATCCCCCAATCCCGCAGGAGGTGTCGAGAAAATCCAAGGACAAACTTGACTTCAGGAAGGCTACACTAAATGACGAGCACGTTCAGATTCTGTCCCTCTCTCTCCTCTCACTCCCAATTTACGGAAAGATTCACCTTCCCCATTCCCTCCCCGTCAATTCTCTTAACCACATGCTCACCGTGCTGAAATCTCAGCTTGCCAGGATTAAGAAGGAGGGTGGTGTGGATGGCATGGCAGAGCTTCGCGAGCTTACCACGGGACAACCGGAAACAAATGAAATCCAAGCGGAAATTACCAGCTATAGCCAGATCCTTCTCTATCTCCGTATGCGGTGCGACATGAGGAAATGCTTTCAACTTGCCGACACGGCAAAGTCGAGGAACCTCAACGGGGAGCAGCTAAGGCGAGCGGTGCTTGAATACTCCGGGGACAATTTACAGCCTTCCGACATTCACTTGATTTTGTCTCAGTTCGGAGACCCCCAAACGGGGCTTATTGCCCAGCTCGGATTCGAGAGCGCGCTTGTCCACAAGCTCAATGGACAGGTTGATAAAAGTACGGGGGGAAACATTATGCCTAGACTCAAGGCCAGCCAGGAGTTGCTTTTGCAACCTCAGAAAAAGAAGAAAGCAGGAGAACAACAGCAGGCGAATGCGGTAAATAAGAGCCGGGAACAGCAGCAGGTGCCGACGCAAGCGGAAGCGCAAGACCACAAGCATAGGCATGAGCAAGAGCAGCAGATGCAAATACAGATGCAGGAGCAGCAGAGGCAAATACAAGAGCAGCGTAGGAAAGAACAGCAGAGGCAAGAACAGCAGCAGGAGAGTATACAGAGGCAGCACCAGCAGCAGCAACGGGAGCTCGAGGAACAGAGGTTGAAGCAGCAATATATTGAGGAGGAACAGGAGAAGCAGAGGCAGGTCATCCTCCGCCAGCAGCAGGAGCTAGAGGAGCAGAAAAAACACCAAAATCAGCAGCAAGTGCGCAAAAAACAGCAGAACCAGCAGAAGGAGAGCGAAGAAGTCGGGTTCGACAATTTCGATAGCGCAGGCTCCAGCGACGCGGGAGACAGCCTTAGTGATGCATCCGTCGAGGCCAGAAATAAAAATGGGAATGCCAATGCCAGAGCGAATGCCGCCAGGAGGAAAGAAAGAATTAGGCAGCAGCAGGCACACAAGAAGCAGCTCCTCGAAAACCAGAAGAAAATAGCCGAGCTCGAGGCCCAACTAGAGGCGCACAAGAAGAGCGCGCGAAAGACGGCCGCAGGGAAGAAGGACGAAGAGGAAGCCAACGTTGGCACAGCAGTAGAGGACAGTGGTTCTGTGTCATCTGCGTCGGCGAAGGACGAGTGGGGCTTCAGCGCCGACGACGACTGGGGAAAAAACGTCTCAAAGGCTCCCCCGATAGTCGACGCAGGCCAGGCGCCGGCACTTCAGATCGGCGATCTCACGTCTTCCCCCCACTCGGAATCTGCCACAACCATCCCTACTTCTGCCCCAGCCCAAAGCCAATCCCCACAACTAGATTTGCCCCTCGCTCCGGCTCCAGCCCGAGCCTTGACTCCGAATCTCCCCGCCACAAACTTGGCCAACAATGCCACCTCCGCCCCAGATTCCCCAACCCCGCCCACACCTCCTGCCATCTCAAAAACTCACTCCAAGTCCCCCCGCGCCCACTCCCCCCGCGCCAACTCTCCATACCACAATCACAACAATAACAATAACCCCAGCCACAGCGTCGCGCGCAAGGCGCACTCAACCGTTGTCACTGCTGCACCTAATGACCTCTCAGCCCGCCCCCCCTTCAACAACTCCATACGCAACAGCGGGACGAACTACAAGTTTACGCACTCGCTGGGGAATCTTGGCACCCTCAGGAAGGAAATGGAAAAAGAGAGCGTGATAAGCGAGGGGGACGACGTCAACGGCAATGTCAATGTCAATGTCAATGGCAATGTCAATGGCAATGGCAATCTCAATGTCAATGGCAATGGCAATCTCAATGGCAATCTCAATGGCAATCTCAATGGCAATGGCAATGTTAACGGCAACGTTAACGTCAATCACGGCGACTACGGCAACGACAGGCACAATGGAATTTACGGCAGCGGCGTGAAAAGGAGCATCAACGCCCGCAGCGTCCCCACCAGTGCCTGGCACGTGGAGGCCTCCTCGGCTGACGACGGACACGTCTCGACACCGACCCACGTAATGAGCGAGATGGTCTCCCGGCGCTCGGCTGCCTCCGCGGGTTTCTTCTCCCCCTCGCCCTTGTCCCCCTCCCACCAACAACACCAACCAACCCAGTCCCAGTCGCACCAATCACACCAATCACACCAATCACACCAATCACACCCATCCCCTGAGACGAGCACCCGCGACGACTATCCGGCGTTTTACGGAGGGGACCCACACCAGCCGGCACCTCTCACCCCTCCTCACGCGAGCCAGCACAGAGGTCAACCTCAGCACAGAGGTCAACCTCAGCACAGAGGTCAACCTCAGCATCAGCATCACTACGACGCCGATCATCACCACCTCTCCCTCGCCACTCTGGGCCTGACGTCCATAATCTACCCCACCTCCCTCTCCATCGCTTCTCTCTCCACCCTTGTGTCCCTGGACATCAGCTACAACCAGCTGACCACCCTGGCGGGTACGGCTCTCTCCTCCCTCCCTAACCTGCTTCACCTCAACGCGTCTCACAACCTCCTCCGTACCGTATCAGCCTCCTCAGCCTCCCACGCCTCCTCTTTAACTCCCTTCCCCCCCAACCTTCTCACCCTGGACCTCTCCCACAACTCCCTAAAGCGTCCCCTCCTCGGCCTGACCCCCTCCCACCCCCTAACCCACCTCTCCCTCTCCCACAACAAACTAACGACCGTCGCGGGCCTCGAGTTCCTCACCTCCCTCCACACCCTCGACCTCTCCCACAACCGCGTCTCGACCCCCCTCCACATCCGCTCCCTATCCTGCAACCTCTCCCTCCGCTCCCTCCGCCTCGTGGGGAACCCCGTCGCGGGGAGGAGGGGCTACAGGCCGACCGTCACGTGCCTGCTGCCCCACGTCAGGAGGATCGACGACAAGGCGATTTACGGCGCGAAGGGGGTGGGGAAGACGGACGACGAGATCGCGAGGAGGGTGGGGGAAAAGGACAGGAGACAAGGACAAGGGCAGAAGACGAAGACTGCCGGAGCTGGAGGGAATGCCAATGCGAGGGCGAGTGCAAATGCGAGGGCGAGGGGGTCCCAGAGAGGATTGGGCGGGGGCAGGAAGCACCAGAGTCCGCATCAATCGAGGACCGATCACAAGCTACCAAACTCCAACCGCGCCGATTACCCCAACGATTACCCCAACGATTACCCCAACGATTACCCCAATGCAACCGACGACAACGCCGCCTCCAACACCGGCAACGCCAGCGCCAACAACCGACGAACGTTCGATGACCAGCCTTTCGTCGATAGCCGGCCCTTCGGCGACCCTTCCCTCCGGTCGTACTCGCCAGAAAAAGAGAGGCAGGAGCAGGAGCAGGAGCAGCAGCAGCAGCAGCAGAAGCAGCAGCAAGAGCAGCAGCAGCAGCAGCACCATCCGGTCTCTGTCTCGGTCGCCTCGCCTCCCCATTCCGCTTCCGATTCCGCCCCATCCGTCTCCTCCTCCCAGCTCGCACCCTCAACCGTCCACGTCCACTCCCTCTCCAAGACCCAGGCCCAGAAAGACCTGGAGCGGTCCACCGCCTGGCGCCAAATCCTCCACCGCCGGACCCTCACCCCCTCCTACGTCGTCGACGAGACGCGGTCGTCGCTTAGCAAGAGGGCCCTGACGCACTCGGAGGTAGACGATCTCATCGCCCGGCTGGAGAGGGGTGCGAGGAAGGTGGAAAAGAGGAGGGAGGAGAGGTGGAGGGGGCGCACGGCATTCGGCAGGAGTATCGACGATGAAGTCACGTATCAGTGGACGAGGGTACTCGAGGGGAAAGCTCCCGTATCGTCGATCGGTTTTGGGGGTGATAACGCCAACGCTGCCCGCATTGGAACCGGGGGAACCACCACACTACAAGACCTCAAATCTCTTCTCTCCAAGAAGGGAGTAAGCAAGGACGGTGTAAGCAAGAACGGGGCAAGCAAGAACGGGGCAAGCAAGAACGGGGTAAGCAAGAACGGGGTAAGCAAGAACATCGGAGTCAAAAGCTCGACCTCGGCCTTGTCCTCCACTTCCCCCCGCGGGGTCGGTGGCGGTGCGCACGGTGGTTCCGCCGGTCGCCCTCGGTCCCGCGGTCCCGCTTACCGCCACTCCCGATCCTCCTCGTCCTCCTCCGCCTCCTCCGCCTCCTCCGCCGGGGGGTCGTCCTCCGCGGCCGCCGGATCAGACATCCAGCTCCTGCACTCTCAGCTCAAGCTCCTCGAGTCCCTGCACGCCTCGTCGATAACGACGACGGCGGAGGTGCTTTCGCACTCCGCGGCAAACCGCCGCAGTGGCGGCGGTTTCGCCGCTTCGACAGAGGGGTTCATTCCCGGGTCATCCTCCTCATTCTCCTCCCTTCCCAAGACTACGGACGCCAGCGCCGTTAATTATTTGGAGTCTCTCCGGCTGAATCTGGAGACGGCGGCGACGGCCCTCAACGTTCTCATCGGGATGTACAGGGCGGGGAGTTGGCGGGACGTCGGGAGGGACTACAAGGACTGTCTAAGGAGGCTCGGGTTGCTGGACGAAGTTAGCGGCGAGGACGTGGAGAGTGCCGGTCATGAGGACCCTGACCCGGATCCGGATCCGGACCGGCGACAGGAGGCAATGAAGCTCAGGGAGAAGGATCGAAAGGCGAGGGAAGGCGTGAGGGAGTTGGTGAGTCTCTTGGACCAAGGCTTATCGGACGGGGCTGTTAACAAGTCCAACCCCAACTCCAGGCGGAATGGCACGAATAATAAAACCGAACTGGTTGTAAGGAGACTTTTACAGGAGGACTTCGTCCCGCCGGAGGGTTTTGGGGAAGAGATGCCACCTTCCGCACAAACCATTGCCGACGAATCCACTGCCGACGAATCTATTGCGAACAATGAATCGACTGCCGACGAACCAATTGCCCAAGAACAATTTCCCCGCGAACCCATTGCCGATGAGCCTACTCCCACACTAAAATCACCAGCAGTCACTAGTGCTCATAGAGCTGGCGAAAGCGGCGAAAGAGTAGGCGAGAAGAAGGAAGGGTCTCAAGAACAGAAAGAAGGCACGCCGTTGCAGCGAGAGAAAGGCAACACAGGCCATAAGGAGGAAACCGCCACAACGGATAGCATTGTTGCCTCGAAGGAGGAAGTCCGTGCGGAAAGTGAGTCACGTGTAGGGGAAGGAGTAAAGAAGGCGGAGGAAAGGATCGAGGAGAATCTAAAAGGAAAGACGACAGCAGAGAAGGCGCAGGTGGTCGTATCGACGCCAGAATCAAGTTTGTCATCTCGTGTTGAGGTAGCACTCGACAGCTCTACTGATGACAACGACAACAGCAACAGCAACACCAACAGCAACAATAACGAGGATGACAAAAGAACGAATCTCAATGACACGGCGGCGGATATTTCCGACCTTTCCACTGTTCGAATGCCCCCCTCACCCGACGCGGACGACATTGCATCTGCTGAGCTGACAGAAAAGAAGCACAAGGACGGGGGAGAGGAGGAAGGGAACAAGGGATCTTCAGCCGCTGAAGAAGGAGCAAACAATGTCCAACATGGTAATGTCGGTGGAAGTGATAATGTAAGCGGCAGCAAAGAGGACGAATACAACGACGAGAGCGACGAGGACGACGAGGACGACAACGAGGAAGAAGAAATCATTGTGGAAATTGAGGGTGGCAAATTGGAAAACCCCAGCAAGGCTGATTCAGCAAGTCAAGAAAAAGGCGGTCATCTTGATGATAGAAATACCAACGAAGGCAAGGGCGACGGAAACGATGTTTCCGCTGCCCGCTCACCAGCAACCAACTATGACACCGACTCCAGCGAAGATAGTGGAATCAAAGAGCTTAGGAAGGAGATGCAGGCGCAGAGGGAGGAGATGGAGAAGAGGGAGGAGGAGAAAGTGAAGGAAGTTGAGGAGGAGAAGGAGAGAGAAATCGTCAGGGCAGACGAGGATAAAAAAAGCTTAAGTGCCGACGAAGACAATCGTCACGACCCAGGGCCTAGCGAGTCAAATCCTAAGCCCTCGTCGTCTGGGGAGCCAGAGTCAACTTCTGCCACTCTCACCCTCGAACAGAGGAAGGAAAAGCAGAAAAAAATTCGGTGGATCCAGAGGTGGCACCCCGAGCACCAGCACTACTGGTACTATGACAAGCATACAGAGGAGTCCAGTTGGGACAAGCCGGATGAAGGAGAGTACATACCCCACGACGAGTACATCAGCAGTTCTGACGAAAGCGACAGTGATAGCGATGACGACTCAAGCGATGTCAGCACCGACAGTGACAGTGATTAGATTGCGAAACAAGTGACGCTGCTTAGAATACACAGTGATACATATAGGATACCTACATGATGCAACAATTAAGTTAAATTAAAAAAGAAAACCCATATAGTTTGCTACAGAAACAACGATCTACTTTCTTGGCCCCATCATCTTCTCTCTCGAGGTTTCTTCTGTTGTTTTTACATCCGAATTAAGCCTTTAATCAACAATCGCTACCTGTATGGGCTTGAGCTGTGCAAACCGGAGAAAGTCCTGATTCATGCCGATCCGGGGAAGTCCGCAGACCCTGCGGACCCAGTTCTGCAGCAACTGTGGCGAGTGGTTGGTCAGTAACTTCTTCTCCGGCGGGCGGACTAGAGAAATGTAAAATAAACTCACCTCCCTCCTCTCTAGGAGAAAAGGCTCCTCAAACTGCAGAACGCGCGGGTCATAACACCGGGGGGGGAATTCTGGGAAGCTGGACTGCAAGTGAGACTGCTTGTAACTAGTCTTGAGCACCCCATTGAGTTCCAACATTTCACTAAACCTGTACCAAGACACAGAGACTTCGTTGTCAACGTCCGGATCCTCGGTATTTGTCCTCGTAGTGGTCACCCTAAACAGGGCGACGGGTTTTTTCTCGAAATTCTCGGTAGATACCTTGTGGGAGTCGATCGAGATTCGGATAGTATATGCCAGGGAAGGATCGTACGCTGGCTGCCCTGCTACCATCGACTGTTGATCTGGGTTCGACGAGTTCAAATCGTCAATCAACTTGTCCCGAAGCACATCACACGGCTTACACTCTTCACCGTCGATAGTCACCGCGTAAAGGAACTTTTCCCTGAGATTGTTTATCACATCATTGAGAATCATGACACGGATTGTGTGCAGGCCATCCTCTGTCTTGAACACAATCTCGTCCTGGCTTTGCCAAATGCCCGTTGTGCCTCGGGTGAAAGGTATCGGTACACCGTTGACCAATACCTGACGAGAACCACTGATGTGGTTGTGTCTGATTGTCACAAACATCTGTTTCTTCCTTCGGCCCAATTTAGCATCAGAAATGTTGCAGACAAAATTCTTGCTGAACGTCCCTAGGTGGCGGGATAAAAAGTCCATGGACGCCAAAATTGGTTAGGTTGGAGGCCTCGCTAAAGGCACGGAAGCGCACTGCTAGCACAGGGGGGGGCGGGGGGGGGGGGGGGGGGGGGGGGGGGGGGAGGGGGTATTTATTTTAGGGGAGAATGAAGGACCAGAGGTTCGGATGGACAAAGAAAGGTTAGAATTCGGCCAAGTGTTCAAAACTACTATTGAGTTTAGCTGGGGTATGGCACCGATGACAGTGTTTACAATTTACTATCTTTTAAGAGAAGAAACTATTTGGTCTTGCTGCTGCTCGTGAATTTTGCGGAAAAAGAACTTAAAGACTTGCAAAGAAGCAATTCATTGATTCTTACTCACGTAGGCCTCAATCAATTGCGAATCAATACCTTTTTAGAGAAAAAAAATCTGGAATGGACTCAAAACGGAGGTGATTGATAAAGCACCCGACCTCTTTCCGCTTGTACAAAACTCTGCTTGTCTACTCGAACCCGCTGCGAGATAGAGACATTGCGCCCGGTTACGACGAATTTTTACTCAGCGATTTAGATGGAGAAGTCTCCGTTCACCCCGCCCCCGTCGAGGTCGGATGTGGATGCTCTCACTTCCCCTTTGTTGTCGTTTGCTGCGGAGGACTCTTCTGCCTTGAAAGCGGAAGCGAAACCAACCAAGCCACCGCCAAAAACCCAGTCACTTGATTTTGAGAGAATAGTGAACAGCTACCATATTGCCAACACTCCATTGAAAAAGCGATTTTTAATTGGATATTCTGGAAGAACATTGACCCGGTGGTTCCTTACATTAATAACTGGCTCGTTAACAGGCCTCCTCGCGGTTTTCATTTGCTACACAATAGAGGTTCTCATCACTGCCCGAGAAACAGTAATTGATAAACTTGAGATTGAGCTCAAGGACGATACGCCCAACTTCTACCTGTTCTTTGCTTTCGGAGGCTGGAACCTCTTCCTGGCGATTACGGCTTCTGTCTGTACAATAATGTTCGCTCCAACCGCTGCTGGGAGCGGGATTCCTGAGGTCAAGGCGTATCTGAATGGCGTCCGCGTGGTTAGTTTTATGAACCTTCGCACCTTTGCTGTCAAGGTTGCCGGGACGATTCTGTCGGTATCATCCGGCCTCTGCGTGGGGCCTGAAGGACCTCTTGTTCACCTCGGTGCCATCGTGGGCTCGAGCCTAACTCGCAGTGGACAGATTGCCAACGCGGTTCGTCGCTTCCGAAAGAGGTGCCCCAAGCTAAGCGGCGTGGTCGGCTGCGGTCACTTGAATCCAACGGACGAATACGATGAATATGATGGAGAAGAAAACAGCAACGTCAGCAGTTACCGGTCGAAAGACGAAGAAGGCGAAGTAAAAGAGAAACGGAGCAAGAAAGCGAAAAGCAGACTCCCTCACTTCAACTTCATCACTGCAATTGTCTCTTACCTCTCGAACTTCAGGAATGACGGGGAGCGCCGCGATCTAATTTCAATCGGAGCCGCCGCGGGTTTCGCCGCCGCCTTCGGGGCCCCGATCGGAGGGGTGTTGTTCTCTTTGGAGGAGGCGTCCACATTTTTCACGAGCAAGATGTTATGGAGAACGTTGATGGCGACTGCTGTAGCGACCTTCGTCATTGCCGTTTACTACGGCGACCTCACGCATTACGGAGTATTGATGTTAGACGGCATCGAAACGCCTGATGACGATGTTGTCTTGAATCGGTTCCAAGAGGTGCCCCTGTATGGTGTCATGGGAGTTGTGGGGGGATTGCTAGGTGCTCTCTTCAATGGCGTTTGGAAGGAACTTACGAGAATGAGGCAAGAGTTCTACAGAGACAAGAGCAAAATCCACAAAATCTGGGAAGTCATGCTGCTGTCTTTTTTTACGTCATTTTTCACATTTTACTTGTCCCTGTACTGCAAGTGGGCTTGCCGGGATTTGAAGATTGACGGGAACAGCGACGATGACAACAACGGTAATCATTGGTGGAACAACGACGACGACGATGACGGGAATGGGGATCATATCAGATTCGATGACGGCTTCGGCCACCGCTTTAATTGCGGCGTGAATCAGACGAACGAGTTGGCGAGCGTTCTCTTTGGAAATAGGGAGGACGCGATAAAAAATATTTTGAAGGATCCCACGGCTTTCGACGAGCGAACGCTGCTCACCGTTGGTCTTCTATTTTACTGCATGCTACTGCTGACTTTCGGTGCGATGCTTCCCTCTGGAATATTTATGCCTCTCATACTGATCGGGGCATCTCTGGGCGGGTATGGGGGGATCATGATTGAGCGTTATATCATGTCCGGCATATCACCGAGCACCTTTGCTTTGGTCGGCGTCGCCGCCTTGCTCGGTGGAGTACAGCGATCTACAGTTTCGCTGTGCGTCATTATAATGGAGGGAACCGGTCAGATCAAGTTTCTCATCCCAATAGTCATCACGACCGTGTGCGCTCGCACAGTGGGCGATTTTTTCAACCATGGAATCTATGAATTGGGCATGGAGATGAAGAATCTGCCTTACCTGGAACACCACGTGCACAAACACTGGGATCTCGAGCGCATCGGAAATTTCATGAGTAAACCGGTGGTTACCTTGAAGACATTTAGCACCGTGAAGGAAATCGCGGACGTCCTCCAAGAAACGACTCACCACGGCTTCCCTGTGGTTGATGAGAGGGGTAAATACGTTGGTATGGTAAGGCGTGACCAGCTAGCAGCGCTCATTGAATGCGGAGTCTTTCTTGAGGTGGAGGCGGAGACGGATGCGGAGGTGGATGGGGGCGATTCATTCAATGCCCAGGGGGGTATGTCTATGTCTCTCGACTACGGGGATGGTAGGAGGGGTCAGGGTGAGAATGAGAACGAGAACGAGAATGAGGGTGAGGATTACGTCCCGTCGTCCCCCACCACCAGCCTCAGCTTCGACGGGGGTAGCCCGAGAAAGCAGCGCAAGCATCGCAGTTTCGTCTCCAATAGACGCGTCGCATCCTTGTTTGCGGGGAATAGCTGCGACTTCAAGAGAAAGAGCGATTACAAGGCAGGTAGAGGGAATGGGGATGGGGATGGGGATGGGGTTGGCGGCGACAAGAACGCATTTGAAGACAACTTAAATTTCATCGCGAAAAGGAATGGCAAATCCAACGTAGACAGGGAGAGCGAGATTATCGAGGAGGCGCTACTGATCAAAGATGACCGTTACAAGTCGAGGGGTTTGGTGACTTCATCTGCAAGCAGGGCACGCCGTAACTCCGGGGGCCTCGTCGTCGTACAAGTCGCCCAGGAATCTTTGGGAGAAATTGTTGACATCGGAGGGGTCATGAACCTTTCCCCTCACGTCGTACTCGAGGACACACCATTGAGCAAGGCATTCAAGATGTTCACAACACTCGGCTTGAGACACCTAGTTGTCCTGGGAGGCCCCACAGGGGGGGACATTGTCGGGATCGTCACGAGGGTGGATTGGCTGTCAGAAAACATAAAGAAAATTAAATAAACAAGTAATTGATTGCGTCGGTCTTTTTGTACGTGCGCAACAGGTAGCGTAAACAAATCGAAAAAATGTAAAGTATTCTTCTTTTTCGCTCATGTTGTTGTGTGTTCTGTGTGTTTTGTGTGTTCTGTGTGTGTTCTACCTACACGCATCTCTAATCTTCTTACTTCACGGACCTTGCGACGACACTGGACAAGAAGGTCGACACTATTCTACCTCTTTCATGAGCTTCTCGAAGTCAATCTCTTCCGTTTGGTCCGTACCAAATAGCCTGCCCTCTCCTCCCTGGGTCACCTCCACAAAATCAAGCCTGGCATTGAAGCGTCCGAGCCCTGCCCTGCGGACAAGCTGCCCTCCCAGCCATCGCGACAAAGGAGGGAGGTGTGCATCCCCCGTCCGCTTATCTTTTACCGAAGAGAGGACCGAGGACAACAATGGGGCAAGGTGAGGAGGCTGCACTGAATACGTTATTTTTCCTTTTGTCAAGGATGGGTTCAGAGCCACGTCCAGAACGTCAATGGAAACAAACTGCTGGTCACCAGAGTGCCCCGGAAGAAGGGTCGCGACCGTCGCCTTATCGCCGAGCACAAAAGTCGCAGCCCTTGTCAGAGTTTTCTCCATTCGCAAATTCTTCTTGGACACATTGAGACGGCGAATCGAGGATACATCAAGCCTGGATGCTGGGGCAGACGACGTCGGCGGCGAAAATGATGGTATCGTTAAGTCGTCCTTCACCGAAAAAAGAGACTGGGACAGCTTCTTGTTGTGGTGGTGGTGCTGTTTGGGGGGAGCGGAGGCAGGGGACGCTGAGGAAAAGAGTCGTGTGCAGAGGCGGGTCGAAAAATGTTTTCCACGCATAATTATAGCAGA
>ERZ651776.3325-NODE-3325-length-16158-cov-4.534357_pt1 | contig 16158 bp, 13 predicted proteins | sample MGYA00514761_ERZ651776 | MGnify/ENA metagenome assembly ERZ651776 | reverse complement strand
GAAGTCGTCGGAGTCGTCGGAGTCGTCGTCCTCCTTCTCCTCCTCCTTCTCCTCCTCCTTCTCCTCCTCCGGCAACGGGCCATGGACATCAGCATTGTAGTTGTCGGTCACATACTTTTCCACCATAGACCTTACAGCCAGGTTGGGTACTAAATCGGCTAGGGTAATGGTGAGATCCCTGTCGATGGGGTCGGTCCCATGGTCCCTGATCCACTTGCTCACTGCCTTTCTCTCATATGTGCAGCCTGTTTTTGTCACTAACGCGGGAGATGCCATGATCTGTGAGGTAATAGGACAGATAAGGGATTCGCAGCATCATCCGCGTCCATCGTCGTCGGAATGCGAACAGGGGGAGGCCAGTGCAGGGGCATTTCTCCAGGTCTTTCGTTAAGCGTTGTCCTTGACGTTTGTTTAAGAAAAAAAAAAACTTGGTGTTTTGTTTCTGTTTCTGTCACTCTATACTCTATTCACAAAGCGTAGCAAACCTTCGGCGAGGTTCGGGTGCATATTTTGCTGCCATAAAAATCGCCTCCATTAAATTATTGCTGGAACGCACACTTTCATCCATTCTCCCCCCCAAACGCCATAAGATAAACACGGCGTAGTGGCTGGCTTACTGCATGTTCCCCCCTCCCCCCCTTAAATCCATACTGTTTCTGCTGTCGCTCTTACTCCTGCTTCTGTTCATATACTTGACGTACAGCTCTCATATCCGAGACTACAACCCCACATCCTGGTCCCGATATTTCCATATCCTTTCCATCAGCTGGCTCCTCCTGCGGACGTCTTTTTGGCTTCTCACCCTGACCAACAATAATACTTGGAATCCAGCTGTGTTCTATCTCCTCTACTACCTCCCGAACCCTCTCCAGTTTGCCTCCTTTGTGCTTTTGCCCCTCTTCTATGCCCAGGTGCTCCACCGAAGAAAATGGCGCGTTGCCTGGGGCTGGATCCGCGGGATCTACCTGATCTGGTTCGGAGGTACTGTGAGCTTCATGATTGTATTTTCCGTGCTCGCCGCGCTGCAGTCGAGCTCCCCGAGCGATGGTGATGGTGAGGACCCCTATGGTTCAAGGTACATTGACAGCGGCTTTGTGGACGTTTTGGATAGAGGGGGAGATAAGAAGAGCGACGACGAGATGGATGAGAATCCGACGTATCTATTTCGGATTATCATTTCCTTCTCGTTCTTCGTTCTGTCGGTTACAATCGCGTACTATGCCTTGAAAACGAGGGGGAAGAGGAGGTGGCAAAGGCAAAACAGTATTGGGGTTAGTCCGAGGGCACTATTTTATATTAATGGTGTGCTTTTCTTAATTTTCGGGAGCCGGGCGGTGTATCAGCTCGGACAGGTGCTAAGGTTGTGGTCTCTCCCGGCCCTGAATCTGCTCCCCAGCAAGGATGTCAAACCGGTGATATTCCTTGTCTTTGTGCTTTGGGACTACCTGCCGACAATCCTGGTCCTCGGGACGGTAATGAGCGGGAAGGGGGAAGAATTCGAGGGTATCAAGTCGCTGTTGTACCGCGGAATGAAGGGGGGGGAGACGAGGCAGCACAGGGGAAAGTCGCTGGGGAGCCAGGGAGGGAAGAGAAACATTCCCACCTACGGAGTTTTTGCGCTCATCGAGGATGATGGAAAGTACTCGACCACACCGCCGCTGCACAACAGCACCCGGACGTTAAACCTGGACACGGCTGGAACTGGAACTGGAACTGGAACTGGAACTGGTGCTTTCCTTGGCAGTCAGAGTGGCAGCAGCGTCGAAAGCAGCTATAGCGAACTCAATTTCAGCCACGTCCGCGGCCTGCCCTGGGTGGGCTCACTTGGGTCGGTCGCAAGTTCTGTGGGGTCCCACACGGTGAACTCAATCGTCAGCCCGAGCACCAGCTTCGGTAGAGGTGGAGTAGGCGGTGCGGAGAAGGGCAACAGCACGAGCTGGGGGCGCGGGGGGCTCGTCAGGGGAGCGGTATTTAACGACGAACGGCGGTATTGGAGAGATGAGGTTGACACACCACCAAAATGTGTGCAAAATTCTTACACGGCCAATTACAACTACTACCAAAGTCCAAGCAATTTCGCTGCAAGTCCGGCAGCTACGGTCAATCATAGCAATAACAACAACAACAACAACAACAACAATATTGTTGGCAACATTAATAATAATAATAACCTTGCACATAACCAGAACCAGAATAAAAACAGTAACCCTCCGCAGAGAGGGAGTGGAAGACAGTTGAAGAATGATGAGACGCGGGCGCTACTTTCGTGACCACACAATTGAAGTGTAAAAGTAAAAGGAAACTTAACAGTGAAGAGGAGATACTATCGCAAAATATTTCCTTGCTTTCTAATCGATTTATTATATTTTTTCGGTCTTTGCTTTTCTGTGGAAAATAGCAACGTTCCCGAAATAGCTGGTTTCACGGATTGCTCTTAGACGACAACGACGAAAACGACGAAAACGACGAAAACGACGAAAACGACGACAACGACGAGTATTGTTGTGAATTTTGTCTCAAATATACTCGAAGAGCTTCCTACAATTTACTTATCATCCAAGTCGCTCCTAACGTTTCACACAAATTTCAATATGGGTATCCTGCTTTCTCTACTTGTCAATTATTATATTCCTGCTCTTCCGAGGGCCTCTTGCATTCTTTTGTCAAAACTGTTCAGCCATGCGCTGTTCCTTGCTGCTGCAGTCGCACTGCTAAGGTCATGAATGATGACTTTCTTATTTTCGATGTCGCAGTCGCGGATATTGGGAGAGCCAATAGTGTTTTTCGTGGGAGATCCTTCCTCAAAGCTGAATTTGTAGCTGCTGTATGCCGCATTCGCCTTGGCTCTCGTTTTGACTTCAGTGGTTTTGAGGATTTGTGTGAATCGGTCGTCCCCATCGTCACCAGCTCTTCTGTCTTGGTCCTCCTCGCTTGTGCTGTTCGGGTCAACCTTCTTTAACACGCCATTTTTGCTCTTCTTGAGCCCATTGTGTGCGTCCCTCATTATGTCTGCGAGCTTTTTCATGTCAATCAAACCGTCCTGGTCTCTCATGTCCGGAGAGCTAAGGTATTTTAACAGTGTGTCGACCTCTTCCGCGCTCACTATAAGGTTGAAAGCTAGCAAATCTTTTCGCAGGCCCCTATCGTCGATGTTCCCTCCGACCCGCGTGCTGGGGCACAAATCCGAGAGTCTTTGCCTCTTTCTCCGCACGTATATTTCAAGTTTAGATAGGGCAGCATTGATTGTGTTTTTTTCTTCTGCAGAGGGTGCCCAAGGAGTGGGAGCAGAGATTTCAGCCGTAACAGCAGGCACTTTCCTCTTCGTTCGGCGCATTATATTGCTATCCACCCTGACAACACCATTCTTGGCGATTTGCAGCACCGGCGAGGGGGGGTTCTTTTTTTGCTTCTGTTTCTGCTTCTGTTTCTGCTTTTGGTCCTTCTTCTGGCGGCGGACTCTGGTTTTGCCCTTGTTATTGAGTTGTTGTGTAGCCTGTGGCACTTCTCTCCTCATGACTAGCCTGCTGCTATCGTCGGCACTGCAGAGGCGAAATTCCATACAGTAGTACGAAGAAAGAACACAGGTTAGACTCTGCTAACTAATCTCGATACGATTCCGCGTAACTACCTGGCTTGCTCACCTGCGAGATTCCCTGCTGCTACTACTGCTTTCTCTCGGACTGTCAGCCGCGGTTGGCTTCAGTGGCGCTGTGATGCTATTCCTCCGTTTCTTCTCTCTTCCGCCTCCGCCTCCGCCTCCGCCTCCGCCTCCACCTCCATACAAGGCAACATTCATGCTGCTCCCTCTCGGCACATTGGCATCCAAAAATTCAAGATTCTTTTTGAAGCTCATCTCCATGTTCTGTTCGTAACTATTGAGCCACTGCTTGTACCGCGGCTGCTGGTGAGGTCCTTGCTTAGCCATTCCAAACGGCCCCTTGTTGTCGTCCGGAAGAATATCAAGAGGGGACGGTAATAAAGAAGATGAATTTCGTTTTTTGAGACCTTGCTTGGCTGGCACTTTTCCGTAGGAGTTCTTGTAAGCAGCCTTGTTTTTTTTTCTGCGCCGACACGGGGGGGGAAGCGGAGGTATCGCACCGAGAACGGAGTGAGTGGATTGTACGTCTTTTCGGCACAATTATTCTTTCGATTTTGCTCGTTCAATGAAATACTCGTTCAATGAAAAATACTCACCTCAATTCTGCTTTTTGCCTACGCGGGGATGCAATGAATTGCTTCTGGTATTGCGCCATATCATTGCTTTTGTAATTGTTGGCTTCGATTTGCATCTGGATTTGTTGCTGGAGCCTTTCGTTGCTCCTATTGAGAACATCAATCGGAGAGGGTGCTGCTGCTGCTCCGGCTGGAGTGGCACCCAAAATGTCGAAAGAGGGAGACATTGACAACTCCGCCGCCTCCTTCTCTTTTTGGGCCCGCTTCAATTTAAGCAGTTTTTGCTGACGTCGCAGACTCTCAGTTTCTTCCTTCAGAGATTGCCGCTGCTTGTAATTGGCAATGCGCTCTCCACTATTTCTGTACTGGGATTTGTAAAGCCGCGTGCTGGCTTTCGGGCTCATTTCCGTTTCAACATTGGAAATTGTGGAGGAACGTGGAGGGGAAACTTTCTGCGGAGAGATTTTCACGAGCAACTTTTCCACGGCCTTCTTCATCTCGTCCACCTCCTTCCTTGACTTGCTGACCTCTTGCCTACGGAGCTGCACTCGTTGCCTCCGCAGATTTTCCGCGAGCCTGTGAATCCTTTCCTCTTTCTTTGCCAATTCGGCCTCCTTTGTTACCAAATCATTTTCCTTTTCTTTCACCTTTTTCGAAAGAGTACTGTACTTATTTTTCATTTGGAGAGCGTTGCGTTTCGCTATTTTCAGTTCTTCGGGGTCTGCAGCTGCCACAGTGACGGCAGAAGGAGGGCCGGATATAGCCGCGGAGGCAGCAGGGGTCTTGATCGAGGCGGGTGGGACGACCTCAGCGGCAATCACCTTGTTCTCGGATAAATATCTGGCAGTCTCGATTTCCTGTTTTATCCGGAAGGGTAGCTGCTGGTGTTGTTCTTTTTGTTGAGTTTGCTGCTGCTGATTTTGATGTTGCTCGCGCTGCTGTCGTTGGTTTGGCTGCTTCTGTTGTTGCTCCCGGATCTCCTTGTGGATCTCCTGATGCTGCTCCTGTGAGGCCGATGCCTCAGCATACAGCTGTGAAGACCGTTGAAGAAGAGGCGGCGGTGTAGAAAGTGTCGGAGGCGACGATGCTGACGGCTTTGCGATCCCTGTCGTCTCCACCTCGGCCTCCTTTGTTGCACTTAAAATTGGCGTCTCTGGTTTTCCATCTGCTACCAGCTGCATCTGCGCAGCCGCCGCTTTTTTCTTCATCTCTACCCTCTGTTTCACAACCTCTCTCTGTCTCTCCTTCTCTTTGTCCATGGTAATCTTGAGCCTGCCAAGTTCCTCGGCGAGGACACGGTGGGCAGCCACGAGCTCTTCGTCCATTGCTGAGCGAAGGTCCGAGGAAGGACTAGGTTGAGGCGAAGATCCAGGTGAGATAGGAGGGGGGGTGTCCGGAGATATTGGGACTATTGGTTCTGGAGCAGGGAGGGCGTTAAGCTTAGACGTGGCGGCAGCAGGGGTGGTAACTATTGTGAGCGCTGGTTTAAACGCAGTTACTTTCTTCGTGGGGCTAGGACTCCTCGTGGAAATGCGCGTATTTTGAGATTCGGTGTCACCGGTGACGTCGGCACGTTTTGCACCATTGTTGTTTGAGTTTGGTTCTGCGTCTGCGTCTGCGTCTGCGTCTGCGTCTTCGTCTGAGTCCGAATCTGAGTCCGAATCTGAGTCTGAATTTGAATTTGAGTTTGGGTTTGGGTTTGAATTTGAGCGGTCACGGTCGCTGCCTGTGGCTTTGGTGCTGACAACGACGTACTTGTCGTTGCCGTTGTTATCAGCATTTGCTTTGGCATTGCCGTCGATATCGCCATTTCCTTCGTCCACCATGTCAGAAGCTTTCTCTTCTTCGTGAACCTCCTCTACCATCAACCTCTCCTCCTCTCCTACGCTCTGGTCCCCGAAGAATAAGCTCACTACGCTCCTCTTTGGAGTCTTCACTAAGATTTTCTTGCCCGTCGGAGTGATGACGACCTTATCCTCGGCGTCGGGGGGCAGCAGCCTCTCGAGCTCAGCGACAGTTTTCGATTCCTCGTCAACCGACTCCTCCATATTGGCCGGATTGAATGAAGGACGAGGGCCGGCAAGATTCGAAAGGATCTCGATTTGTTCAGCAGACGATGAAGAGCATGTGGATAATAGAGAGTTGTCGGATCTGTCCGACAAATTCGATGGTGGCCGTCTATGTTCAACAGCAGTAGCAATGGCCGCAGTTTGGGTCGGCAATGAGGGGGGTGCTTCGGTGGCATTGGCTCTTTCGTCGTCGGCTTTTTCGCCTTCAGCATCTTCGTAAAGCTTGCCATCGGCACTCATTCTGCCGCCTGCTACTTTCTCGTCAAGATCAGATAAACCAGCGGGAGGCTGCGGCGCGGAATGAAGAACAGCATTTGTCTTCTGACCAGCAGTCCTCCTCCTATCAATCTTACCCTTCCAGCATGCCTGAATCCTTTTGATGGTGTTCCTTACTTTCACTAAATCCTGATAAATTTTCATTTCCCCAACTTCCTCGACATGATCTACTCCCTCGCGGATCTTCCCAACAGGGAACATGGTCGCCTTGGCTAGAGTCCGGAGAAAGAAATGTGTGCACTCAACATCCGCCCCGGCAATGACTGAAGAAGGAGAGCAAAAGATGTCGCAGCGATCACCAGTGATGTGTGATACGCACGCAAGAACCTTTGTCAAAAATCGCAGTTTCCCAGATTTACTGAGGGTGTTTGGCCTAGCAATTTCCTCAGCTGTAAGAAGATTTTCAAAGTTGGAAGTATAATCGTGTAGGAGCAAAGTTATCAATGTGTGTAAGAAGGCAAAAGGAGGCCGTGTAAGCATACGATCGGTGAGGGAAGGAAAAGGAGGAGGGGTGTCAGCCGGTGGGGAGGGAGGAGAGGGAAAGGAACGGAGAAGAGCGGAACGGGTTGACTCCATTGAAGACGAGAAGGTCATATCAAACATTTTTGTAGCAGTGCAGTGAGCTGCTCTCTTATTTTCGGTTGGTTGTCGGTGAATGGGTAGAAATGGATTCGGAATTCCTGTTGGTTTTCAACTGTTTTTCTCTCAATTCCAAACCGTTGTTCGAAAATTATCCAAAATTCCAAAATCAAACCTAAAAATCCTCCAAAAATCCTCGTGTTTGTTTCTCCCTCTCAGCTAGCACAAAACAACCTCGTGCACGGTGACAGAGACTGCCACATTCACAGCAGCACAGCGTCACGCACGCACCCAGAGAGGAAAGTGATACACACACCTCCTGAGTGTTTTATCGATCGGGAGAAGAATGAGGGCATTCTTGGTGATCATCTTTCTGCGCTTTCCATTTCCCGCCCATCCTAGTTCTCCTTCCCTCCACAATGGTGGATCGCTGATCGCTCTCCTCTCCTCCTCCTCCCCCACCCGTCAGTCCGCCGCTGTTACGCTGGACACACGCTTCGGTGAGTCGGCCCAGACAATCTCAAATACCGAGGATAGTTGTGGACGGCGAGTGCTGACGTACTCCGGTGAGGAGGGAAGTGTGGTTATTTGCGGTATGGGCCTTGACTCGGATGTTGAATCGTTTCTGACGTATGTGGACGCTCAGATCAAGTACTTGCCGAGGCCGGCTAGGAGAATGGCTATTTATGCCAATGGAAAACCTGCAAAGACGGCCACATCAACGACAGCGACAACAAATGCGTCAACAATAACTGCAGAAGCAAATGCAACGATAATACCCTCCTCTAAATTGACTCGGACCCCTATTCCCTCTTATGTCCCCCCCCTTCCCCATGTGGTGACAATCCTCCAGAGAGCCTTCACCAAAACGTTTTCGAAGGCCCTCCACTGCACTGCAATAGTCCTTTACTACGACTCTTGCACTGAATGCGCGCATCTAATTACCATAGGGCCCGACGGTGTAGTGAGAGTCGCGGGGGAGGACAGTAGAGTCGTCTCTGGTAATAATGGTCCGGGATCCAGGTTGGGGTTGAGGAGGGGAAGGATGGATGATGCAGTCGCTGTGGGGACTGCGGCTAACTCACTTGCAGTGCTAGCCCGCCAGTTTCACCCCTCGTCAAGGGTTAGAAGAATTCCTCATCGGCCTGGAAGCGGTGATGTCGACTACGAAAGCGGAAAGGAAAGCGGAAAGGACGCTGCTGGCGATGGCGATAATGACGATAATGACGATAATGACGACAATGACGATAATGACGATAATGATAGTGATGAACAATTCACGCTGGCAAAACGGTGCGAGGAGATCTGGAAGGAGGGGATGAAACGCGACTGCCTCTCGGGAGGTGAAGGGGTGACATATTGCGTGGGGAGGCAGGGGCTCTTCCGAAGGAAGGTCAAATCGGGAGGAGAAGGAGTAAGGAGGGATTAGATTGGGGGCTGGGCCATTTCTTTTTTTTCGTGGCATGAGAGAATATATATAGTAGTTTCATCATCACAAGATGATGATGATGATAAGATAGCGGAGCGGAATTAATGTGAAGTGGGATTTTACTTTGCAAACGACATTATCCCCTTCTTGAGATTTCGCAGCTTATCACTCAAAGATCAGCCTCCTACGTTTAAACCGTCAAAGGCAGCCTCCAAAGCCACGACCCCCTTCTCCCCATATTCAATGACCATCGGGAGCACGATGACGACCGAAGAGGGTTGGGGTTAGTTCGGTTGCGTTTCTCGGCTTTGCGAACACTTCTAACCCGTCTTACCTTCTCCTTCGTGGCGTCCTCCTGTTCCGACGAGATGTTGAGTGTATTCTTCGGCGGCTCCTCCTCCCCCTCCTTTTCTTTCTCCATCTTTGCACTTTGCGACTCAACTTCCCTCTCCTTCAAGTACTCCTCCTTGTTGCTCGGAAACTTTCCGACATTACAATCAAAGATCTCGGGAACGAAGTTAGCATCAAGTTTCAAGCTCTTCTTCTCGCCACTCAAATTCGCCCTTTGCCAAAGCGCGAGGAGGTGGAGGAAGTCGTCGGGGTCGTTGTACCTGCATGTTTTCTGCTCCGACCCGCTCTTATTCGTCAAGCCGGTTACAGAGATTGGGTTCATCTTTCTGTTTCCAGTCCTAGTTCTCCTCCTGCCCCCTTGAGATCCTTCCCCGGCTCCGTCTCCGATTCCCTTTTTCACGGGCAAAGGGGGCAAGTCCTGAATCATGTCGATTTGCACCCAATACTCTGTGGAGACGGGGTTGGCAATCTTGCTTGTTCCCCCATTAGCCTCGCGCTTCGCGTCGTCCGCAAGATGTATCTTGCCAACAAAGTTAAACTTGCTGTTGTCGACGACTGTCACTGCCTTGCACTGCCAAACAAGGGGGTGCTGCGGGGAGGATGGGGTCAGACGAGGGGAGAAGAGACAAGCTGCAGGCGAATTTGTAGGGGGGGATGGGGGGGGGAGAAAGGTACTCGCGCGATGGCCTCACCTCGTTCTCCCAATTGTTACATTTCTTGCAAGCGGGCACAATGGCAAAGCGAACATTTTTATCGGCATCTTTGATACGAACGTGAGCACCGACAACTTTGCCGCTGTCAATCTCATGGCAAACCTGCTGCTCTGCAGTACTCTTGTTGACGTCAACTTTGTTGCCTGGGCAACAACTGGGGACTTTCAAGCCCGTGTGGTGTTTCCAGTATGATATCCAACCCGAGACATTAATTTCCTTCTTCTTGTTCGTTATTTGAACCTTGTGGTAAGAGGTGCTCGTGAGGTGATCATTCACCTCCCAGGTGCTGCTTGCGTCAATGTCAGCTGAAGTCATGGGGAGAATTGTTTATAATATTGAGTCCTATCGGGGTGGAGATGTTGATTCGGGTTTGAAGTGCGTCAGGGCAGTAGGTAAGTTGCTGTCATGTGGCGAAAGAGATAGATTTAATTATCTTCTCAAATCTTGGGCCCTGCCAAGATAAATCACTTCAAATGCTCGCTTGTTCGACGTGGAGGGAGTTGGAAATGACGTGGACGATTGATTTCCAGAGGAGGGGGAGAGAAGGGGTCACAGGGAAGATCCAAAGCAACACAAGATTCCACCAGCGTTATTTCCGATTTATTTTCCGATTTGCAGAGAAGGGAGAAGAAATAAACTCTTCCGAATTGAATAGGTCCTTTTTTCCGCGCAGCTTCGTGCAGCTTCGTTTCTCTCTCCTCTGTCATTTTTTTTTCTGATAAGTTTTCGCCATCGTTCTCTCTGACAACAAGCAATGTTTGAGGTTGATCAGAATGAGGTGATGACGAAACTTGCGAATGTCAATTCAATGCTGACAAGCTGGGATATGTCGAACCAACTGAATCCGATGAAGCGGGATGTTTCCTCCTTCTTCAGTCAAGGGGCCCAGTCGAATAATGACATTGAGCTCTCCTCCAAGTTGCATACATGCTACGGGAAACTGCTTGGCTTGGAGACTGAAGCAAGGGCGATGCATGCGAAATGGAAAGCCGTGTTGAGTTCGGTGAGGAGTGAATTACAATCATGCGGGGTCTTGGGGTATTACGAAAGTGGCAGCAACAACAATACTGAGTTTCACCACCAAAGCCAACCTGCTATGAATCGCCAGCAGCACTCGTACACGAGCAACAATGACAGCAACAGCGACAGCAACGGAGACCTGGGCGGGATATTTGAACGGGTAGAGAGGGTGAGGGAAGAGCTGGAGGAGGGGCAAAAGAAGGGGTTTGAGGAGATTGTGCAGAATCAGAACGACCAGACGCAAAAAATTGAGGATAGAATTACATATCTGAGTGAACTGATCAACAATAATGTTTCCAATATCGATCACTCCGGAGATCATGATCGTGATCACAATCACAATCACAATCACAATCACAGCTTTGAAGACCGCAAGGTCAGTCGTCGACACACTGTGAATACCTCTTCACCGCATTACAAAAGGGAGCTGTCTTCTTCTGAGTCCGACTCGTCCGAATATGAGGGAATCGATCAATTCTTGAGTCCGAGAAATGCGACAGAGATGACGAAAAGAAAAACAAAGGGAAAGTCGACCATCAAGAGGACAGACAGCAGCAACAGCATCCGGTCTGCAGGAAGCAGAAGATCATCTGTCAATTTCGACGATGAAGAGGTCAAAAAGATAAAGAAGGGATCGAAGAAAAAAGACCGGATTAAGAGTAAGAGCATGCACGCAAATATAAACACAACAAAAATAAAGAAAAAAACGAAGAAATCTGTCACCGCCGGAGAAAACCGGATGAGGAGCGAGACAATGCCCACTGACATTCCAATGGCTCGCTCTAAGTACTTGAAGGAGGTGGACAAGAAGATGAAACGACACATTTCTGTTGTAAAGAAGGGGACAAAAGCTAGCCAGGCGGCTGAAGTTGCTAATCATAGTAGCATACTCACTAGTAAACGGAACCAAACTCCCAGCCCACGTGGGTTCCTGCCTGCAGGGAATGAGCACCGAAGAAAGAGTATCACCAGTAATGATTTAATAGTAATGGGTGATTTGTTTACCTGAGCAATTGTTAGCAGTAGTGTATCCCACTTTTTTCTTGTCTCAATTGCTTTGAGCTTCGCATTCTCATTTCTATAGAAAACATCAGCAACAAGCCTCTCAGTGTGTAGGAGTTCAAGATCTTCAAAATCGAATCTTTCGTTTTTTTTTGATCAAAAAAATAATTTTTTGGGGGCATTTCGAAGTAAAGAGTCAAATATCTATGCTCTCGAAACCTTTAACCACCTGGCTTGCGGCCGCAGCCTCGTTTCTCGTTTTATCGCTTGATCATCCTGTTGCTACAGCCCTTCCCGAAAAGTTGTCAAGCCATGTGAAATCTTCAACTCCAATTGAGCATGTAGTTGTTCTGATGCTGGAGAACCGTGCGTTCGACCACTTGCTTGGATCTCTTGCCCTCACTAACGATGAGGTGGACGGCTGCATCCCCTCAACATGCAGCTCCCCCCTGGATCCAACTCTCCCAGCTTCTCCACGAGCAAATGTAACCTTCGATGCTGTGTACTCCCAACTTGACCCGTGTCACTCGATTTCGTGCACGACAAAGCAAGTTTACTCGTACAATACCTCCACGCCCATGGACGGATTCATCAAAAACTACGCAGAACAGACCAGCGATCAGGAGAATGTATCCATCCAAGACCAGTTCTCTGCCGAACACCTTCCAGCGACTACTACTCTCGCGAATGAATTCGCCGTTTTTGACCGGTGGTATGCTAGCGTTCCTGGACCTACCATGGTCAATCGGGCGTATGCTGCGTCGGCAACATCCCACGGTATGGGAACGAATAACCCCATCAAGATAGGACTTGGATTGCCTCAAGAGACAATGTTTTCGCAGCTCAACAAGATGGGGCTGAAGTGGAGCGTATACTTTAGTGATGTCCCTTCGGTTCTTCAACAGAAAGATATGCGATTCGGCCACTTGCGAAACTACCACGGTATCAAAAGGTTCGCCGATGATGCCAAGGGGGGTAAATTACCCGAATTCACTTGGGTAGAGCCTGCCTATTTCGATTCACCTGAGATTCCCGCGACGGACCAACACCCCGACCACGACGTCTCTGCCGGTGACTCTCTAATCAAGTATGTTTACGATTCCCTCCGCTCCTCTCCCAAGTGGAACAACACTGTTTTGATGATCACTTACGACGAGCACGGGGGCTTCCCGGACCATGTGTTGCCACCGGACTGTCCGAATCCGGACGGCATGAACAGTACCGATGATCCATTTGATTTCAAACGTCTCGGGGTAAGGATACCGACAATTGTCGCCAGCCCTTTGATAGCAAAATCTACAGTGGTACACCGTGGAGAAGGCGAGGGAGAGTACGAGCACTCCTCCATCATCAAGACGGTTGTTCATGATATCTTTAGCAGCAAGACGGATTACTCCCCTGAATTCCTCACGAAACGGGACGAGTGGGCGTCTTCGTTCGCTAGCGTATTTACCCTTGACGAGCCAAGAGTAGACTGTCCATTGGTACTTCCGGATGTGCCTTCTCACAGGGAACAGTTTCCCGAAACCCTCCCACCTCTCGACGGCATGATGCCATTGTCTGAACTACAGAAGGAACTGCTGGCCGTCGTGAAGATGCTCGAGACGGATAAGTGCAAACCGAGTGAATTCGATGTCGAGGCTCTTGAAACAGAAATTGACGGTCTCAGATTTGCCGAGGAGCGGATCGCAGAGTGTGTCACAGGATGAAGGGGGTGTTTGTGATGGCGGCATTAGAATTGTGATTAACAGCAGCAGGCCCTTTTTGTATTTGGCACTAAATTTGTTTCTTTTTCGACCGTTCATACTACATCTCAAGCATTTTAAAATCCCCCCTCTGCTCTCTAATCTTGGCGTTCATACTACATCTCAAGCATTTTAAAATCCCCTCTCTGCTCTCTAATCTTGGCGAACTCCCCACCCCTACGTATCATATCCCAAATGCCATCTTCTGAATCTGTGAGCGAGACAAAATCGAGTTTGCCCTTTTTCTTATTACTACCATCGCCATCGATGTTATTGGGATACATTACCGGATCATCCTTGTAGTCGAAACCGATCCACTTTTCGATTTTATCTGGAACTATTCCGTCGTCGTGACAAAGTCCTTTCCGACTGCCATCATCACCCAATCGACGACTTTTTTCTACAGCCGTAACGACGTCCTCCGCCGTCTTAAGTCGGAAGCTCCCATCCACGACCCTCATACCCCTCCATTTCCTCCACGGCTTCCCATCGAGAAAAAACGGTATATGAACACTGTATAAATTGGCGTTAATAAGCTCCTCTCTCGTGTGGAACACATTGACAGATACTTTTTTCGATGGCGAAAGGGATAGAGGTGTCAATAGAATCGTCACAGATGATGTGGAGATGTTGTGGGCGGAGGGGGGAAGATTTATTGAGAGCCATGATGATACCATTTCACCCCATATACCCATCAATCCGAATTTCTTCTGTTTTGAAGTCGGAGTAGCGGCGGCGTTGTTGGTCTCATCATCATAATCATAATCATAATCATCATCATAATCATCATCACCCCTCCTTCTACTCCACAACCCGCAATCCTCCACCATACCCACCGCACACTTCGTTGCCTGTACAAAATCGGTGTCGCATCGGCACATTGTCGCCACGAGCGCGCCCGCGCTAGCGCCGACAGTCGGACATGATGATAATGGAATGTATTTTTTCGGTGAGGACCGAAGGTAAAGCAATTGACCAACCATGTGGTAGAAGTAGATTCCGCCGCCGGGGAATATTAGTGTTGGTGGGGGGGAGAGGGGGAGAGAGAGACAGACAGAGAGGAGGAGTAGAAGGGCCGTCATCATTTTTGACATGTTTTCTGTAAAGTCCCTAACTTTAGTAAATGGTGTTCGGTTTCTATTAAAATCTCTTACAGGATATTAAAATCCTTCTAAAATTCTTCCAGAAGATTTGAATTTCACCGTTTTATAATATCTTGGCAATACTCAATACTTACCCATTTTTGTTACCGGGGACGCGATTTCATAAAGGAAGAGGAAAACCTTCCACAATTGTTTTTTAAAGGCATATTATAGTGCAGGTGGTCCACCACCAAGAGGAGACCAAAAGACGGCAATGTCCACCGAAAGGAAGAAGGAGTCCCCGTCGTTGGGGACTCAAGGCGACATGGACAAACCCAAATCTGTAGAACCAATTGACCTGCTCCCTCACCTCCCCCGTCTCCGCCATTCCCCTTCTTCTTCCTCCTTTCCCTCCCCTCATTTGCCTGAATTACCATTCCGCCAAAAATCCCTCCAGCTAGTCCTGGAGAAGAAGCTATCGATCGTCCGCTCTTCCAAAATGCACGAGAGCCTTGATGAGGAGATGTTGGGGAAGGAGACGTCGATTCTTGGGGATTTGATAAAGTGTGTGGCACCTAGCGGTGGTGGGGAGTACATCAAAGGTGAAGGGGCCGATGAGTACGTTATGCGATTGGAAGAGGTGAAGTATTGGCTGACTTTGAATGAGATAATCCGTCGGCAGCTACAGCAATTAAACGCCAAGCGACCCAAGCAACAAAATGAAGAAGCGAAGGGGGAGAAAAAACGTCTCCAGAGGGAGCGGATAAGTAATAGGCTCGGGCCGGTGATAACTCGCCACATGCCTTCGAAAGTGAGATTATCGGTGGGGTCGACCGTGCAGTTCGCTTGCGTCGCGAACGGTGTCGCAGACAGCGGCGGTGATGATGGACGAGGAGGGGACGTGAATGTGACGTGCATGGAAGTGTCGTGCATGTATCCGACGGTCGTGCCAGATGAATTTTTGACAATGGACGTCACCAATGAGTCGCTCAAAGTGAAGGGAGAGTGGGTCAAGAGCACCAAAAACGACAACAAGGGGGAAGTGATAAAAGGGAATATTGGAGCGGGGGAATGTGTCGAGTATACGATAACGCCAATGGACTTCATCCTTCACCCCTCCTTCACTCTTGTCCTCAGGAACGGCTATGGTCACACGAGTACAACGCTGACGGGAGTTAATTTCACGTGTCCCCTAGGGGTGTACCCCTCGGTGTTTAGAGCGTGGTTAAGTTGCGTTGTCTTGCCGAATCTCAAGGAGAAATCAAGTATATTCCAGGAGTATCTACAATCAGAACTATCCTCCCTCCCCCTCCTCGCCCTGCTCGCCCTCCTAACCTGGGTCCTGTACGGTTTGGGCGTCCTCGGGGGCGAAGGCGTGGGAAAGGTACTGTTGGTGGGAGGATTGGGACAGGTCCGGTGGAGGCAGGGACGTCGGAGGGAGGAGAGACGGAGAGAAAAGGAACCTGGAGATTCTACTGTTGATAGATGTATAAATGTTGACAAGCGAAAACAACAACAAAAACAACAACAACAACAACAACAACAACAACAACAACAACAACAACAACAACAACAATGGAACTGCAGCTGCATGCCCTTTTCATTCCTACCTCCTGGTATGCTAAAAGGCCTAGAAGCTGCTGGGCCACTGGCGACCGGGGGTTGTTTTCATAAAAAAGGGGCGCAGTGAAATTTTATGTAGAAGAAGAAAAATATTGG
>ERZ651776.3320-NODE-3320-length-16165-cov-13.123260_pt1 | contig 16165 bp, 21 predicted proteins | sample MGYA00514761_ERZ651776 | MGnify/ENA metagenome assembly ERZ651776 | reverse complement strand
ATATTACAAATTTGAGTTTAGCTGAATTGTCTCAAGAGAAAAATATTGATTTAACTCCAGAGGGTTCTCAATCAAATGTAGATACTGTTGCAAATGTTTTAAAATTAAGGAATTTTAAAATAAAGGTTGATTTATGATCAGAAGAATTAAAAAGAAAAAATTAAAGAGAATAAAAAGAATTACAAAAATTCAAAAATTTCAATTTGAAGATGAAAGTCATATTCTAAATCCAAAAATTAATTTTATTAAATCGTGTTATATACTTATATTGATATTAAGTTTTATTGTTGGAAACTATTTTATAATTAATCCAACAATACAAAAAGCAAATCTTATCGAGGCTGATTACAATCAAAAAAAACAATTTCTACTTACTGGCGATGAATTAAAATCTTCTTTAATTAAAAAAAATAAGAAAATAGAGGAAGAATATTTAATTATAGAAAAAAATTTTTTTAAAAAAAAAGACCAAGAAGAATTTTTTAAAATATTTTCAGAACTTGCAATGAATAATAAACTCAAAATTTTAACATTAAACAAAATTAGTGAAAATTTTTATAAAGAGGCAAAAAAAGATAATCCAACTGAATTTAATATTTTTAATCAATACACTCAAGTTTCGTATGATTTAGAGATAATTGGAAATTTTTTAGATTTTATGAATTTTGTTGATGATTTAAAAAAAACTAACAAAAGTTTGATTACTAATAATTTAAAAATTAACAAAGATGGAGATGGATTGATTAAAATAAATTCTAATATTTTAATCAACTTTAAAAACATATGAAATTACTAACTTTTATTTTTTTTATAATTTTTTCGTTTATTTCTTTGGTGAACAGTGCAGATGATCCTTTTTATAAAAATTTAGAAAAAGAATCTATAAAGAGACACGATCTATCTAATACTGCACTCTACTCAATTCAATCATTAAAATTAGTTGCAACTTTGTTGGCACCGGATTCAGATAATATTAATAAACTTAAAAATACGAGTGAAGCTGGCAAAAGTTTTTTTAAAAACTTAGCATTAATTGAGCTGCCAGGAAGTGAAGACCAAGTTTTTATTTATGAGGGTCAAATGATTGGAAAAAATAACGCACGAATAAAAAAAATCACTAAAAACAAAGTGATCTTAGATGAAAATCAAAAAGAAATAATAATGGAGATTGTTCAATGAAATTAAATTTTTTAGTGACCATGATTATGCTCGCCTCTTTAACTCTATTTTCTGGCTGTGGCCAAAAAAAAATAAAATCTAAAGCAGAGCCAAAAAAAGTTCTCTTAGAAGTTAGCGAAATCACAAGAAAAGGTTTAACAACAATAAAAGAAACGATCCAAATAGGTCCTGAAAGTAATTATGATAATGCTCAAAAAAAACCTCGAAGAGAAATTCAATCTTCTATAAGCATTCTTACTAAACCAGACTTTCCAATTTCTATAAGTTTTAAAAATACCAATTTATCAGATGCTTTATTGGCTCTAGGTAATTTGGGTGGAAAAAATATTTTAGTTGATGATGGGGTTAACGGATTTCTTACGTTAAACGTAAATAATGAACCTTGGAATAAAGTTTTTAATTCAATAATTGAGATGAAAAATCTTTCTTATAAAGGGAGCCCGAGTGATAGTATAATCAAAATTTATGGGGGTTCTAACAACACAAATAATGTCAAGAGTAATGAAATTTTTAATATCTATTATGAAAAACCTTCTGAATTAAAAAAACAAATTGAAAATTTGTTTAACGATAATGGAACTCCAACTGTTATAAATGCCAATGATGAAAATAAAACTCTAATCGTTCAAAGCTCAGTCTCTCAAATTAACGAAATAGAAAAAATAATAAATAAAATAGATGTTAAAAAAGCACAAATATTAATTGAGGCATTTCTTTTAGAAGTAAAACCAACATTTGAAAAAAAATTAGGTACTAGAATAGGACTGTCAAGAGAAGTAACAACTGCTCAAGGAGTTACTGAAACAATACAGGGTGGAACAACTGATCCTGACGGTAATAATGTTGCACTAGGTACAGCTGTTGGAAGTGCTACTAATTTTCTTGTTGGTGGAACCTCAGGTCTAGGAATTATGCGCTCTGTTGGCTCAAAACAATTAAAATTTGAAATAGATGCTCTAGAGACTGAAGGAGATTCTAGAACATTATCAAATCCTAAACTTTTCACTATAAGCGGAAAAAATGCAACTATCACCCAGGGTACTCAATTTGGAGTAAATCAAACTACTACAACAGATGGAGTTACTACAACGGAGACAAAATATTACAATGCAAACTTAAATCTCGATGTCACGCCAGTAATCACTGGTGACGGTAACGTTACATTAGAAGTTAAGATTACTAATGACTCTGTGAGTTTTGAAAGAACACCACCAACTATAACAAAAAAAGAAGTAAACACTAATTTGGTTTTATCAAGTGGCGATATAGCTGTAGTTGGTGGTATTTTAACACAAGAAACGTCAGAAAAAACTATTGGAGTTCCGGGACTAAAAAAAATTCCATTACTTGGTGCTCTATTTAGATCAAAAGTTGATAAAGACGACAAAACAGAATTATTAATCTTTCTAGCACCAAGCGTAATTTAAAATGGAAATAAGTGCAGTAGTATCTGAAAAAATAGCATCTTTGTTAACAACTAATGGAATTTTATCTCAGGACAGACTTACTAAAATTTCTGTTCAATGTGCACAGAATAAAGAAAAAATTGTTCCAGAACTTTTAAAAAAAAACTACATTAAAGAAGAGGATATCGTCAAGGTAATATCAAGAAACTTTGCTATTAAAACAAGCGATATTAAAACTGAAAATATCAAACCAGATATATTAAAGATTCTTCCAGTTGAGTTTATTAAAAAAGAAAAAATTATACCTTATACGTTAGAGGGTGGAACTTTAAAATTAGTAATTGCAGATCCCAGTAAACTTAATTTTGCATCGAAAATAAAAAATTTTACAAAAAAAAATATTATTTTTACTGTAACTACCTTTTCAAATATTGAAAAAATTGCCTCTTCAAAAATTTGGGATATAGCTAGTTCAAAAATAATTGCAAAACCAAAACCAAAAATTATACCAACTCAGAGTGGAAATACAAATATAGTTGAACTGGTTGAAAGAATTTTTCAGGATGCATTAAAAAATGGAACTAGTGATATTCATATCGAAATCTTCAAAGATAATGTTGGTCAAATCAGATTTCGTAATGATGGTATAATGGAAATTCAAGAAGAATTAAGTCAAATTACATCATCAAATTATATTCCAGTAATCACTAGACTAAAAATTATGGCAGGTTGTGATATTTCTGAAAATAGATTGCCACAAGATGGTGCAATTACAATTAAAGATCAAAGTAATGGTGGAATTGATTGTGATGTAAGATTTAATGTTTTGCCAAGTAAGTTTGGTGAAAGAGTTGTAATGCGTTTATTAAGAAGCACTAATGTAATTGGATTAGATAAAATTGGCATTCCAATGAGTGAGTTGTCAAAATTTATTAAAGCAATTGAGTCTCCTCAGGGAATGGTGTTGGTAACAGGTCCTACTGGAAGTGGAAAAACAACTACTCTTTATGCAGCTTTAGCCCATCTAAATAAACCAGAGCTTAATATTTTAACAGCCGAAGACCCTGTGGAGTATACCATGGAAGGAATAGGTCAAATACAAGCCAATGAAGGAATTGGTTTATCATTTGCAAATATTTTAAGAGCTTTTTTGCGTCAAGATCCAGAAGTAATATTGGTTGGTGAGATAAGAGATAAAGAAACAGTAGATATTGCTATTAAAGCTGCAATTACTGGCCACTTATTACTTTCCACACTTCATACAAATGATGCAATTCAAACAATTGTTAGACTAACAAATATGGGTGTACCTAACTTTATGATAGCGGGTGCACTAAATACAATTGTTGCTCAAAGATTAGCAAGAAAAATTTGTCCCGATTGCAAACAAGAAGATGATAAAATTACCAAAGATCAATTAAAAGATATTGGCTATACCTTAACGGAAGTCGAAACCTTAAAAATTTATAAGGGTGCAGGTTGCCAAAAATGTAATGATACTGGATACAAAGGTCGACAAGGTATTTACGAAATTTTAGATATTAATGGTGAAATACAAAATGCAATAATTGAAGAAAAAAGAGCACCGGAAATACTTGTTATAGCTAAAAAAAATGGATTTAGAACAATGGATCAAGTCGCAAGAGATCATATTAAAAATGGTATTATTACTTACGAAGAATTTTTAAGAACGATTAGTATTCAAGGATAAATTATGCCTCAGTTTTCTTATACAGGGCTTCAAAATGGTAAAAAGATAACAGGTGCGATAGTTGCTAATAACCGTATTGAAGCTGGCAAAAAACTAAAAAATCAAAAAATTATCCCAACTAATTTAACTGAAATCAAAGACAGCAAAAATGAAGCAGATCCTGATATAAAAACATTTTTAGGAATGCAATTAGCTTCCGACAAGTTAAGCAGTGTAGATATTATGTTGTTTACAAAAAAATTAGAAACAATGATAAAAGCTGACTTACCTATTATGGAGGCTTTAAAACTTGCTAGGAGACAAGCAACTAAGCCTGGTTTAATAAAAGTAACCAAAACAATTATTGAAGATTTAAACCAGGGTAAACCTTTTAGCTCGTCGTTAAGTAAATATCCTCAATATTTTGACGATTCATATGTTAATATGGTTAAAGCAGGAGAAAGTAGCGGTACCTTAGCAATATTTTTAAAAAAGATAGTTGATTTAGTTGAAAAAAATATAAAGATTGTAAAAGATATAAAGGGAGCCCTTACTTATCCAATCATATTGCTTTCTGTTGCTTTGCTGGTAACGATTGTAATGCTTATAAAAGTAGTTCCAGTTTTTCAAGAAATTTATGAGAGTATTGGAGTTGAACTACCTGCTGCTACTCAAAAAGTTATAGGTATAAGTGAATTTTTGCAGGATCCAAGCAGAGGAGGATTGATGTTTCTAAGTTTAACAATAATTATTTCATCCTCTATCTATCTAAATAAAAAAGTTTACGGAGTTAAAAAGTTTTTTCATACTTTAATTCTAAAGCTCCCTGCATTCGGCCCTCTTGTTAAAAAATCTATTTATGCAAAAGTTGCCCTTGTATTAGCAAATTTACTTAGTGCGGGTGTATCAATTATTGAAGCCTTAGATATTAGTAGTAAAGTTACAAGTAACATCTTGGTTAGAGAAGCAATAGGAAGAATACAAAAAGAAATTTTAACTGGTAAAAATTTGTCTGAGCTATTTGCCTCTGAAAAAATTTTTCCTTTAGAATTTGCTGAATTTATGAAAGTTGGAGAAAAAACTGGGAGTGTGGACGAGATGTTTAATTCTATTTCCATATATTATGAAGCTGAGGTAGACAATGCCGTAGGTGCTTTAAAACAATTTATTGAACCAGTTATGATAGTATTTATTGGGGGTATTATTGCTGGACTATTATTAACTTTGTACCAGCCAATATTTAATATGGGTCAAGTTATAAAATAATAAATTTATTTTTTATTTTAAATTCATATTAAAAAAATTAGTCTTTTATGTGATCTTAAAAAATTCAAATAATTTTGCCATCTTCAAAACAGAAGATACTTGTTCACTTGGATTGTTGATTGTAAACGATTTTGAATCTTCTTCAGCTTTTTGATGTAATTCGATCATTACTGAGACTGTAGAGCTATCGATATATTCAACTTTAGACATACCAAACTCAAGCTCTTGATTATTGTCAAGACATTGCATTGCTTGCTCCCTGAGTTCTTCTGTTTTTTCAAGATCTATCTCGCCTTCCAGCGTGATAGTAGCTTTATTATCAGTAATATTTTGAGAGAATTGCATAAATCTTTAATAACACCTCTAACTTAATAATACTAAATAAATCATACCCATAATGGGTAGGTACCAAAAGAACTTTTTATTTTTAGGGATAAAATGGGTTCATGGATATAAATGATGAAGAAAAAGATAATTTGTTATTAAGTGATGAAGACAATCTTTTAGACGACAACCTAGAAGATAATTCATTAATAAGTGAAAATAAAATTGATGAAATTGCTGAAGCTAATGCATCATTGTCTACAATGGACTCGGATCCTTTTAATTTAATTAAAGATGTAAATTCAACTTTATCAAAAATTGAAAAAAAAATTGATAAAGATTCAGTTCAACTTTCAAAACTAGATCAATTAGAAGAAATTAAAGATGAATTAAAAAAAATTACAAGTTCAAATAAAGTAAACGAATTTAATGACGTAATTGATAATGATGTAAGCAGTTCAACAAATGGTAATAACTTACCAGATAACACTGATTTGATTATTCAAATTGAAAATCTCCAAGAAAAAATTCAAAAAATAGAAACTAGTAACAGCGCTTATGAAGAAAAATTAAAAGATATAGAAGAAACGTTGGTCAGATTTAAGAAAATTGAAAACGAACTAGAGGTTGAGGTGATTGAAGAAGAGATTGGTCAAATTCCATTAAGTGAGGAAAATATTTTTGACAATAAAGTGGATGAAATGAAAAATAATGAGGATAAAAATAATTCAACAAAGATACATCCAAAACCAAAAAATAATATTTTAGTTTTAATATTATTACTTTTGATATTGTTAGTTTCAGGAGCCGTTGTTTTAGATAGTTTAGGAATAGTCGATCTTTATCTTTCAGAAATTCTTAAAACTTTTTTTAATTAAATAATTAATGTTAAAATTTTTTTTTTTATTATTGGGCTACTATTTGGTAGTTTTGCCAATGTTTGTATTTTAAGATTACCTAAAGATGAAGATATTTTTTTTTTAAAATCCAAATGTTTTAATTGTAAAGAAGAAATTCTCTGGAAAAACAATATACCATTATTATCCTACTTAAGTTTAGCTGGTGTTTCAGAGTGCTGCCAAAAAAAAATAAGCGTTCAATATCCTATCATCGAATTAGTAATAGGTTTATTATTTTTAATAAATTCTATTTTATTTGAAACATCTCAAGCTCTTACTCTAAGCCTAGTTTTTTTTGTAATAATATTAATTATTATGATCGATTATTATCATCAAATAATATTTGACGTTATGAACTATATCTTAATTGTTTCGGGCCTTTTAATTTCTTTTTTTTATTCAGAATTAAATCCACAAAATATTTCTTTCAATAATTCTTGTATTACAGCAATTATTGCTTTTTCCTTATTTGAAATTTTGCGACAACTTTTTAAAGAATACAAAGGAATTGAAGCTTTAGGAAAAGGCGATGTTTATTTAATTGCTGGTATAGGTGCTTGGCTTGGATTTGAAAAATTTTTATATATATTGTCTCTTTCTTCTTTAATTGGCATATTTTATTATTTAATCATTGATAAAAAAAGTAAAAATTTTGAAATACCATATGGTTCTGCTCTCGGCATTTCATTCATATTGCTAATGTATATTTAATTTTTTTTATAAAATTTTTTTAAAATTCTTATAAAGAATCTTAGAATAATTATTCATATCAGTCATATTATTTTTGGCAGCTTTATCAAATTTTTCTAATGCTCCATCTCCTAATTGGTCTTCAAGGGCTTTTTTATATTCGGGTACGCATCCCCATTCATTTACTGTAGTTTCTTTAATTTCAATATGAAATTGAATTGCATATGCATGATTTTGGTATTTAAAAATTTGATATTTGGTAACAGGAGATGATGCTAGTAAAGTTACATCCTTATTATTTTCTATTCCTTGCACTTCATAAGAATGCCACTGCAAACTTTTAATTTGCTCTGGAAATTTTGAAAATAAGATGTCTTCATTTTTTTCTTTAGTAAAATTGATATCCATAATCCCAATTTCTGCTGGATTTGATTTAACTACCTTGCCACCTATTACCTCACCTAGTAATTGACACCCAAGACAAAAACCTAAATAAGGTTTTTTTAAATTAACAACAAATTCTTTAATTGCTTTTTTTTCTTCAATTAGCCATGGGTATTCTTGTTCCATAAAAGTATCCATTGGACCACCCATACAAAACATTCCATCAAATTTACTTAAATCGCTTGGAATTTTTTCACCTTCATCCAGTTCTATGGTGGTTAATTTAAAGCCATCAGCTAACATTAAATCTTTGATATAGCCTGGGTCTTCAATTTTTATATGTTGTAAAACTATTATATTCATTCCTTAACCGATCAAATAGAAGACTAGAAGGTATCTACTTACTTTTCCAATTGCTACTAAAATAATAAAATCTAAAAACCTAACTCTCAATAAACCTGCAACTAAAGTTAGTGGGTCGCCTAAAATAGGAACCCAAGCAAATAATAACGACCATTTACCAAATTTATTAAACCACTTTGATGATCTTTCTATTTGTGTTTCTTTAAATGGAAACCATTTTTTTATAGTAAGATTTCTTGAATAAAATCCTAAAACCCAGTTAACAACTGAACCTAAGACATTCCCAAAGCTTGCAACAATTAACAATAATACATTATCATAATTTGATGTTGTAATTAACCCTGCTAACGTAAGCTCAGATGAAAAAGGTAAAATGGTTGCAGCTAAAAAGGATATAAAAAATAAAGATAAATAAATCACTTCGAACACTTTTTAGAACAATACTTTACCTTGTCCCAATTTAGCTTCCATTTTTTGCGCCATACGAAAGGTCTTTTACAAACTGGACAAACTTTAGATGGTAAATTTTCTTTTTTCACTAAATTGTATTTTTTTTAATGAATTTATCCGCTTCAGACAAAATCATTTTTTTTCTTTCATCTTTCATTTTATCAAAAATTCGAACCATCATAGATAACCTTGGATTTTTTAAAAAAAATTTTCTATTTCGATCAATGAATCTCCAATAAAGACCATCCATCGTATTACACCATTCTCCTTTTTTAAAATCCATCATCTTCATAAAATAAGCAGATCCACAAATGTATGGTTTAGTTGCAAAAATTCCTCCATCACTGAATAAACCCATTCCATAAACATTAGGTACCATCACCCAGTCAGATGAATCTACAAACATTTCCATAAACCATTTATAAACAATCGCAGGCTTAATCTCACAAAGATTCATAATGTTTGATAAAATCATTAATCTTTCAATGTGATGAGACCAACCATGATCAACGGCATTTTTAATTGCATGATCTAATGGTGGCAGACCCGTAGTTCCTTCATACCAAGATTTTTTCATTTTTCGTTCATGCTTAAAAAAATTTCCTGTCTCCATTTCATCAGAGTAATTTTGATAAATTCCTCTCATAAACTCTCTCCAACCAATTACCTGTCGAATATAACCTTCTAATGAATTCATTCGTATTTTATTTTTTTTATGAAAATCTAAAACTTTTTGAATAATGAATTCTGGTGTTATCAAACCCAAGTTAATATAAGGGCTTAATGCACTATGAAATAATATATTATCTTTTTGATTAACAGCATCTTCATAATCACCAAATAAATTTGATTTTTCTTTTATAAAAAAATTTAAAAGTTTAACAACGTCATCATAATCTGTCGCTAGCCAAAAATTATCAGTACTTCCAGGATGGTCTTTAAATAGTTTTTCAACAACTGGTTTTAATTTTTTTGTATGATTAGTTTCATTAATTTTTGGAAATTTTGGAATAAAAATATCTTTAGGTAATTTATTTCTGTTATCTTCATCAAAGCTCCACTTGCCACCAATTGGATTTCCATCTGCACCCATCAATATTCCTGATTTTCTTCTTACTTCTTTATAGAATGTTGCCATGAAGGGTTTTTTTGATTTTCCTAAATAATTTTTAAATTCATCTCTTGAATTTAAGAACATGGGTGTTTGAACAACATTCCAATTAATTTTTTCTTTTTTCAAAAATTGTGAAATTTTTTTTTCAAAAAATTTATCCTCAACTTCAAAACTTGAAATTTCTGTTATTTTTTTTTGTGTAATTATTTTCTTTAATTTTTTGAAATAGTCATCTTTAAATTCTTTATCTTCGATCTTTATATAATCCAGTTTAAATTTATTCTTCTTAAGATTATCTGCATAAGATCGCATGGAAGATAAGAATAGTAGGATTTTTTGCTTATGGTGTTTTTCATAAGTGCATAATCCGTTGTCTTCTGCCATAAAAAACACATGGTCCTTTTTGAAGCGGTCCAAGTATTTTAATGGAAATAATTGATTACCAAGTATAAAAAACAATTTCATAGTTAAATATAACTAATTAAAAATTATATGTCAGAAAAATATCTTATTTTTGGTGCGACAGGTTCTGTAGGTTCTAGCTTAGCTGAACAGTTAAAAAATTCAGGTAATGATATTCATTTGATTGCAAGAAATGAAAGTGAAGTTAAAGCAATTGCTGAAAAGTTGGGGTGCTCTTACACTGTAGCTAATGTTTTAGATGAAGGTTTTATCGAAAAAGTTAAAATGGATGTTGCTGAGATAAAGGGTATGGCTTACTGCGTTGGCTCTATTGATTTAAAGCCATTAAGAATGGTTACTGAAGCAGATATGAATAAATGCATGAAATTAAATCTTTATTCAGCTATTGAGGCTATCAAAGGATTTCAAGAAAGTTTAAAAAAAAATAAAGGCTCAATTGTTTTGTTTTCGACTGTTGCTGCTCAAAGAGGGTTTACTAATCATACGATCATTGCTTCTACAAAGGCTGCTGTAGAGGGGTTGACTGTAACTCTTGCTGCTGAATTTGCACCACATATTAGAGTTAATTGTGTAGCTCCAAGTTTATCTAAATCAAAAATAGCAGAACCAATGTTGAAAAATCCAACTATCGCAGAAGGTATTGCCAAAGCTCATCCACTTAAAAGATTGGGTGAAGGAAAAGACTCTGCTGCACTTGCAAAGTTTTTGATAACTGAAGAAAGCTCTTGGATTACTGGACAGGTAATAGCTGTTGATGGTGGTAGATCAAAGCTGTCCTAAGTTGAAAAAATATTTTTTATTAATAATTTTTTTTCTTTTATTTGCTTCAAAAAGCTACTCTAATAATTACCTTTTCACTAAAATAACAAAACTAGATGAACCATGGGGATCAGCGTTTATCAATAATAATGAAATTATTATTACTGAAAAAACTGGAAAAATTAAAATTGTTAATGTTGTTTTAAAAGAAGTTTCAGAAATTAAACATAATCTAAATTTTGTAGAAGTTGGCCAAGGTGGATTATTAGATATTATTCACCAAAATAATACTCTATGGATTTCTTATTCAGAAAATAGAGGAAAGTCAAAAACAAGTACATCAATTGCTAAAGCAAAATTAAATAGAAAAGAATTAGATTTTAAAAATATTTTTCAAGCTAATCCCCCAATAGACTCTGGTTACCATTTTGGTTCAAGACTGGCCATTAAAGGAGACTTTCTTTTTGCATCTGCTGGTGAAAGAGGTCAGGGGATGATAGCGCAAGATCCAACAAAACATCCTGGTAGTATTATAAGAATTCATTTAGATGGAAGTATTCCAAGTGATAACCCCAAGTTTAAGGATAAACCAAATTGGTTACCAGAAATTTATCAAATAGGAATTAGAAATCCTCAAGGACTAACCTTCTCACCATTTGATAGAAAAATTTATATGAGCAATCATGGAGCTAAAGGTGGTGACTGGTTTGGTGAAGCAAAAAAAGGAGAAAATTATGGCTGGAAGATATTAGGCTGGGGTGGAAAAAATTATTCTGGCATCCCTATTGGACCTAAATGGAAACCAGGTTTTACAAAAGCAATAAAATATTGGGTACCCTCTATCGCAACAAGTGCAATAACTATCTACAAGGGCGATGAATTTAAAGAATGGAACGGTCATGCCTTAATAACTTCTCTAAAAGATAAATCTTTAAGAAAATTAATATTTAAAAATTCATCTACTATTAAAGAAGAAGTTATCTTTAAGGGTAAAATTGGAAGAATAAGAGATATACAGGTTCATCCAAATAATGGAAAAATTTACTTTTTAGCAGATGACTATTTGTGGTTAATGGAAAAAAATATTTAATTATTTTAAATATTTTCGATAAACAAATAACACTGCAAAAACAATTATAAGTGCTGCAATACCTTGTTCCCCTAAAGTATTAAGCAAATTGATTAAATTGTTTGTCACTTGAGAACCAAAAAATGCAACGTTTGGTCCAAATAGAATCTCAGCTATTACTGATACACCAAGTAAAAGAACTCCAAGTTCAAGAAACTTATTTAAGTAATTAGTAATTTTAGCAATCCAACTATTCATATATTCCTTTCAAAAAATCCCTAATCTTTGTCGCTAGATTAGGGATTTTTCATTACCAGTCATCAACTAAAGAGGAGATGATAACTTATATAAAATTACTATTTATATAGATTAAGAATGATGATAGCGGCTACTAATCCAACTATACCAGCATCACCTAAACCTTGAACTAGTGAAACAATATTGTCTGCTACTCCACCCACAAATGGTACATTTCCACCAAGTAGAGAAACCACAATACCCAATCCTAATAAACCAATAACTACATTAGTTAAGCTAGTGATTGTTGATGTTAATCCTTGTAAAGCTTTCATGCTTACTCCTTTTTTAAGTTAAATACCGAATCAATGACGGTAATAAACAAACCTTAAGCATATTGAGTTTGAATAAAAGCTTTAACAAGCTGGGATTACACTGTGTTTTTGCTTTTAATTTGTTCAATTTGGGATATTTTCTCTAAAATTTTTTTTAATAATCATGCCAAAATTATCAATTCTAATTCTATTAATTATTTTTTATAACTCTTCAGCAATATCTATGGAAAAAAAACCTTATCACCATTTACCTGATGGAACTTTTAGAAACCCTGAGGGATCACCAGTAAGATCAGATAAAGTAAAATTTTCGTATAAAAAATTTATTCAGGAAAAGAAAAAAATAGACATGACTGTTCCAAAAGAACATGTTGTTGATAAAGACAAAGTAAGGGCTGATTTAGAAAAGTTTAAAAAAGATGATTACATTGCTTGGATTGGTCACGCTACATTTTTGATTAAGCTTGGAGATACTACAATAATTACTGATCCAGTATTTTCAAAAAATGCAGGTCCATTAATCTTTGGACCAGATAGATTTACTGAACCAGCTTTAAATCTAAACGAAATTCCACAAACAGATGTTTTTTTATTAACTCATAATCATTATGATCATCAAGATATGTCTACCATTAGAAAATTTCCCTACAAAAATGCAAAGGTATTACTTCCATTAAAATTAGGAAAATATTTCAAAAGGTACAAAGATGTAAATGAGATGGATTGGTACGATGAAATTAAAGTTAATGACGATTTAAAAATAACATTATTACCAGCTGTTCATTGGTCAAAAAGAAGCTTAACAGATACTAACAAAACTCTTTGGGGAAATTTTTTAATTGAATATAAAGATAAAAAAATATTATTTGCATGTGATACTGGCTATGGAGATATTTATAAAGATTTGGGTGAAAAATATGGTCCTATCGATCTGTCGATGATTAATATTGGGGCATACGATTTTAGGCCAATGTTTGAAAAATCGATTTATCACACTACCCCTGAAGAAGCATTGCAGATTGCCCAAGATTTAAAAAGTAAAAAAGTTTTGGGAACTCATTGGGGAACTTTTGTTTTATCACTAGAACCTATAATGGAGCCACCCATTAGATTTAAAAAAAATGCAGAAAAATATGGATTTAAAAAAGATGATGCAATTATTTTTAAAATTGGAGAGATAAATTCTCTTAAAGAATTACTAAATTATAATTAATTATCTAAAATCTTCTTTTTAGCTTTTTCAAACTCTTCTTGAGTTAAAACTCCACTCTTCAGAAGTTCGTTTAATCTATTTAACTCACTGCTTAATTGGTCAGTGTTTAAAGAAGAACTTTGCATTTGATCTGCATTTTCGTTTTCTTCCTTATTTGGTCTATTTGAAACTTTAGCACTAAATCCTTTCATTATAGCTCCACCTCCTAGATAAATCACAAATGCTAAAATTGGTATTGCTAAACCAAAAAAAATTATTTTTTCCATAAATTAATCCTCATCTTCATCACGCCAGCCTTTTTGATACATTAAATATGCAGCCAAAATTACAGATATAGTACCAGCAACCATTCCAAAGTTAAACCCTACCTGCTTACCATATAAATACCAACCCAATTGAGTCGCACCAATAGGAATAGCAGTTAATATTATCATTATTATTGCTATTCTAAATTCATAAGGGGGTTTCTTCATTTAAATACTTTACCAAATAGTAAAGTGAATAGATTAAAATTTAATAAATTGAGACAATAAAACTTAATTAAAAAAACTGTTTATTTTTGAGATCTTTTAAAACAATCAACTGTATTTTTGAGCAAACATGCAATTGTCATTGGACCCACTCCACCAGGTACTGGAGTTAAAGCTTTTGCATTTTTTGAAACCTCGTCAAAAGCTACGTCACCAACAATACCTTTATCTGTTTTGTTTATTCCAACATCAATTACGATTGCATCTTTTTTAACCCAGTCTGCTTTTACAAGTTCTGGAATACCTACTGCGGCAACAATAATATCTGCTTCTAAACACTCTGCTTTTAAGTCTTTAGTTCTTGAATGAGTAATAGTTACGGTACAATTTTCTTTCAAAAGTAGTTGCGTCATAGGTTTACCATTCAAGTTTGATCTTCCCACTACAACTGCTTTTTTTCCATTTAAATTAGGCTCGATTTTTTTTATTAATAAGTAACATCCTAATGGTGTACATGGTACTGAACTCTCATAGCCTGAAGAAAGATTTCCACATTCATTGGATGAAAACCATCTACATCTTTGGAAGGGTCGATGGTTTCAATAACTTTTTGTTTATCAATATGCTTTGGTAATGGTAATTGTACTAAAATCCCAGATACAGTTTTGTCTTGATTTAATTCTTCAATTTTTTCCAAAACAGTTTTTTCCTCTACGGTGTCTGGATATCTAATTACTTCAGACTTTAATCCTACTTCATTGGCTGATTTTTCTTTGTTACGTACATAGATTTGACTTGGAGCCATTTCACCAATCAAAATTACTGTTAACCCAGGTACCTTGCTATATTTTAGTTTTAGTTCAGCAACTTCATTTTTTAATTCTTCTCTTAATTCTGCTGCTGCTTTTTTTCCATCAATTAAAATCATAAGTTTAGAATAATATTGGTGCGATGTAGAGCTTCATACACATTTCTATAAACCAAATCAATAGAAGTAAAATTATTGGAGATATATCAAGTGAACCTAAATTTGGTAAAAAACGTCTTATTTTATTCAATATAGGATCGGTAAGTCGATAACTTAATTCTAAAATTGAATAAACAAATCGATTTTGAGTATTTAAAATATTGAAAGCTATCAACCAACTAACTATCACGTTGGCTATAACCACATAAGAATAAAGCTTCAATATTTGTAAAATTAAATAAAAAATGGCGATCATTTTTTTTCAATATAAATTGAAGAACTTGGAAATGCGAAAGATGCTTTATTAGTTTCTACAATCTGTTTTACTTCTAATGCTAATCTTTCTTTTACCGCTACAGTCAATTCAGCAAAAACGATAATTACAATTAATCCTACCAATAACTTTACTAGTGGTCAGATAATTTATGCTTATATTGGTGCAACCGTTGAAGATTTCAATGACAATGTAATACCTGCGACTAGTAAAACTTTTACGGCAGAATACCTCGTTACGGGCTTAACAAACCCTCTTGATGATGAGGATTTTGTTGGATTGCTTAAGGCACAAACTGAAACAGCAAAAAGATTTATTCAGCAATCTACAACTTCAGTATTAAAGCGCATGGAGTGGTTAAGAAGAAACAAAAATGAAAACGAGTTATCTCATCAGGGAGTGAGCGTTAATTTCATTGATGCAGATTTTAACAATCTTTCAAATACACTGCAATTTTCAAATTTCCTTAACCAATCAGCAGATTTATTTTCCAATAATTGGGCTGTGTGGAGTGAGGGTAATATTACTTTAGGAGAAGTCGATGCAAATGGAGATTCATCATTAAGAGATGTTAAAACAAATGGTATAACATTTGGCATTGATAATAAAATTGATGCAAATCATATTTTAGGTCTGGCACTAAGAATAGGTAA
>ERZ651776.3318-NODE-3318-length-16167-cov-28.333313_pt1 | contig 16167 bp, 10 predicted proteins | sample MGYA00514761_ERZ651776 | MGnify/ENA metagenome assembly ERZ651776 | reverse complement strand
GGGTAAAATTCTACGCTGACGTCATGGGCTTCTCACAAATCATCTCGTTTGACGACAACGATATTTCTACAGAGTATACTGCACTCATGTCGAAGGTCATGTCGAACGGTAACGGCCGCATTAAATTCCCGATCAACGAGCCTGCAGAGGGCAAGAAGCGTTCGCAAATTGAAGAATACATTAACTTCTACAATGGTGCTGGCGTGCAGCATTTGGCGTTGGCGACGGACAATATCATTTACACCATTCATGAGTTGCGTGAGCGCGGCGTGGACTTCCTAGACGTTCCCGACTCCTACTACCTGGACCTTCAGGACCGCGTGGGTGCTATCGACGAGGATATTGAAGTACTAAAAAAGTATAAGATTCTCGTGGACCGTGACGACGAAGGCTATTTGCTCCAATTGTTCACTAAGCCACTGATGGACCGCCCGACCGTCTTTATTGAGATTATTCAGCGCAAAGGTGCCACGAGCTTTGGAAAAGGAAACTTTAAAGCATTGTTTGAAGCCATAGAGCGCGAGCAAGAGCACAGAGGAACCTTATAATACAACCCTTAATACGTACAGTACAGCATGATCGAAAATCAAGCAAACGATCCTTCAAGAACTTCGTGGATTCCCGTTCCAGAAAACAGTGATTTTCCCATTCAGAATTTGCCCTTCGGTGTCTTTATTCCTGAGGACGATATCATTACAACGGGAACGCGTATTGGAGATACGGCGATTGATTTAAGTGCCCTACAACAATTGGGCTATTTTAAAGGTATTGATCTGCCGGACGATGTGTTTTTGCAGGATACCTTAAACGATTTCATTGCCTTAGGTCGCCCGACTTGGCGCCGCATCAGAAACCGATTGGCGGAACTTTTTGACGAAAACAACACGTCGCTCAAAGCGAATGTTGCGCATCAAAATCAGGTGCTTTTCCCTGTAGATCACGTTCAGATGCTCATGCCGGTATTCGTTCAAGATTATACGGATTTCTACAGCTCCATCGAGCATGCAACCAATGTAGGTAAGATGTTCCGCGATCCTGAAAATGCCTTATTGCCCAACTGGAAACACATTCCGGTAGGCTACCACGGCCGCAGCTCGTCTATTGTGATCAGTGGCGTAGATCTGCACCGTCCTAAAGGTCAGCGCATGGCGCCGGGGGCGGATGCGCCGACTTTCGGCCCGTCTGTTCGTATGGATTTTGAACTGGAAATGGCGTTCATCACAGGAGAAGGAAAGCCCCTCGGCCACAGAATAAAGGCGGAAGAAGCCGACGAATACATCTTTGGGATGGTGGTCTTTAACGACTGGAGTGCGCGCGATATTCAAAAATGGGAATACGTGCCGCTAGGACCGTTCCTGGGTAAAAACTTTGGCTCAAGCATGAGTCCTTGGGTCGTAACCATGGACGCCTTAGCGCCGTTTAAAGTGGAAGGACCCCAGCAGGATCCACCCGTTTTGCCGTATTTAGAGACCACGGGCAAGAATAACTATGACATTCACCTCGAAGTAGGTTTGACTCCGGAAGGCAAGACGGAATCGGTCATTTCAAGGTCCAATTACAAATACATGTATTGGAACCAGCGCCAACAATTGGCCCACCATACCGTCAACGGCTGTAACATTAATGCCGGTGATATGATGGCATCAGGAACCATTTCTGGACCCACGAAAGACAGCTACGGATCCATGTTAGAACTTAGCTGGGCAGGTAAAGAGCCCATCACCTTAGCTACTGGTGATACGCGCACGTTTATCGAAGACGGCGACACGGTTACCATGCGCGGCTGGTGTACAAACGGTACGACGAGAATTGGCTTTGGCGAGGTACGCACGACGCTGCTACCGGCCATTGAGGATTAAGCAAACAAAGCCCGCTTCCTGAAAAGGTTGGGGGCTTTTTTATAACTTGGGTAGACCCAATTACAGCACCTATTATGTCAGAAAAACACACCTACATCTCCAAGGTGGTGGCCAGCGCCACTGAAGCCATTGCGGGACTAGAAGATGGGATGAATGTGATGTTTGGCGGATTCGGCCTTTGCGGTATTCCGGAAAACAGCATTACAGCCATTAAAGCGGCCGGGATTAAAGACATTACCTGTATTTCTAATAATGCAGGCGTGGACAACTTTGGTCTAGGACTGCTGCTTCAAACCAAGCAGATTAAAAAAATGATTGCCTCTTACGTGGGCGAGAACGACGAGTTTGAGCGTCAGATGCTCTCTGGCGAGCTCGAAGTTGATCTCATTCCTCAAGGAACATTAGCAGAACGCTGTCGCGCTGCTGGAGCAGGGATTCCTGCTTTTTACACCCCTGCAGGCTACGGTACAGAAGTAGCGGAGGGAAAAGAGGTACGCGTGTTTGATGGCAAGCCGCATATTTTGGAACATGCTTTTGATGCTCCTTTTGCATTTGTTAAAGCGTGGAAGGGCGACAAAGCCGGCAACCTGATTTTTAAGGGAACGGCACGCAATTTTAATCCGATGATGGCCATGGCAGGTAAGATAACCGTAGCAGAGGTTGAAGAACTGGTTGAAGTCGGCGAATTGGACCCGAACAGTATTCACATTCCGGGGATCTTCGTGCAACGCATTTTCCAGGGGGTGGATTACGAGAAACGAATAGAACAACGCACCGTGCGTGCTAAAAGCGAATAACCATGGGATTGAGTAAAGATCAAATTGCACAGCGCATTGCCCAAGAACTTCGCGACGGATGGTACGTGAATCTAGGCATTGGTATCCCCACCTTAGTGGCGAACCATATTCCGCAGGGCATCAATGTAGAGTTTCAAAGCGAGAATGGCATTCTAGGCATGGGACCCTTCCCTTTCGAGGGCGAAGAAGATGCAGACCTGATCAACGCAGGCAAGCAGACCATTACTGCACTGCCGGGCGCGAGCTTCTTCTCAAGCGAACTGAGCTTTGGTATGATTCGTGGTCAGCACGTGCAGCTTACCGTATTAGGCGCGATGGAAGTGAGCGACAGCGGTGATATTGCAAACTGGAAGATTCCAGGAAAAATGGTGAAAGGAATGGGCGGTGCTATGGATTTAGTGGCGTCTGCAGAGAATATCATCGTAGCCATGCAGCATACCAACCGAGCCGGAGAGAGTAAGCTCCTTCCCCATTGTTCATTACCGCTCACAGGGGTTGCCTGCGTCAAGCGCATTGTGACCGATTTGGCCGTGCTTGAGGTAGACCCGGAACGCGGTTTCGTGTTGATCGAACGCGCGCCAGGTGTGACTGTCGAAGAAATTCAGGCAAAGACCGCAGGTCGTCTAGTGGTAGAAGGTGATGTACCGGAAATGAAATTTTAAGGCCTTGGCCGAGGAATAAAAAAGGCGCCCAATGGGCGCCTTTTTTGTTTGCTTAAAGGTCAAACGCTTGAACCAATTGCCACAGGGCAATGTGTGCATTCCGCGCTTGGAATAGGGCCGCAGTTTTACCGTTTTCGGCATTGAGCAAACCCAATTGCGCTTCACGGAATTCCAAAAAACTGAGCTGACCCCGGTGGTAACGTTCTTTCGTTTTCTCGAAATTTTGTTGCGCCACTAAAACATTCTTTTGCTCCAATTCATATTTCGCCTGTGCATTTACAAATACCTCTGCTGCATTGCGTACTGAAGTAGCAATATTCTCTTCCGCCTGCAACCTGCGTCGCGATGCAATCTCCATATCTAAAGCAGCATTTTGACGTTGTGTTCTGCTGCGACCGCCGCCAAAAATATCATAAGAAAGGGTGAGCCCTGCATTCAAACCTGTTTGTTGCGAAGCACTCAGAAAGCCTGCTTCTGCTTGACTTTGGTTGAGTCCATAACTCATTTGTGCACTCACAGTGGGAAATAGGGTGCTTTGGGAAAGCTGGTACTGCAATTGTGCCGTTTCTTCACCCATTCGAACCAATTGTAAACTTGGATTATGAGCCAATGCCGCGTCCACCATCGCTTCCAGCGCCATGGGCATAGCGAACGTATCGCTTACTGTTTCCGTCACTTCAAAATCTGCCGAAAGCCCAGCAAACGAACGAAACGTGTTCTTAGCATTGGCGAGTTGCGCGCGGGCATCCATCAAGGTTATTTTATCCCTGTTCAACGCCACCTCTGCGGACAACAACTCTGTCGAATTTGAACCGCCCAAAGAATGGGTCAATTTCGCACGCTCGTAACGGTCTAAACTTATAGTCATGTTCGCTTCAGCCGTCCCTATAGTCTCTTGAAGTAAAGCAATGGCATAGTATTGACTATGTGCTTGGGCCACCGTGGCGTTCATTTGCTGTAGTTCCTGTACACTCGCCATCGCAGCAGCCTTCTTCAAAACTCCGTAAGTCCGTTGCAAAGCACCACCAGAAAAGAGGATTTGGCTCAATGCTAGAGACGCATTTTGAGCGGCACTTTGTGCCCCATCTACCACTTGACTCTGGCCCGTTGCAAATTCAAGATCTGAATTCTGATTACTGTAATTTGCTCCGGCAGTGGCGCGCAATGCGGGCAATGCTCCCGCATTGCCCAGCGTCGCACTATTCTCGGCTTGTTCGCGCTGCAGGGCTACCACATACAAATCGTGGTTGTATTCCAACGCAGCAGCAACAGCAGCGTCTAAGGAGAGTAATGTAGGTTTTGACTCCTGTGAAGTAGCACTAAGGAGAACACCTAAGAACAGCACTAGGGTTACGACTTTATTCATGGTCTTCTGCTTTATTCAATTCATTAAAGTAGGTCTCGGTTGCCATCTCCCTAATCGCTGGTTCTACGGACTCACGAGTCGGTCTTTCCCCCGTCCAGAAATGCTTCAAGTTCACGCGCGAATCGTTCACCAGTGCCATGAGCGAAGGCAATACGACCAACGTTAAAAGTGTAGCAAACCCAATACCGTAGGCAATTGAAACGGCCATAGGAATAAGAAATTGAGCCTGGAATGAGGTTTCTAAAATTAAGGGGGCTAGACCAGCAACGGTGGTGACTGTGGTCAAGAAAATGGCACGGAATCGGCTCAAGCCTGCATTATAAATAGCCTCATAAACAGGCTGTCCACTCTTTACGTTCAAATTATACTTACTAACCAGTACTAAAGAATCGTTGACAATGATTCCAATCAATGCCACCACGCCAAGGAAACTCAAAATTGACATCGGCATGCCGTGCAGCCAGTGTCCCCATGCTACACCCGTCATACTCAACGGAATCAAAAGCATAATGACAATGGTCTGAATCAACGAGCGGAAGGTAAAAGTGATGGTCAATACAATAAGAAAGAGAATCAACGGCATGACCGTTTTTGAACTGTCTTGGGTTTTCTGACTTTCCTTCTGCTGGCCTTCATAACGCGCATCTACGGAAGGAAATTGGGCAAATATTGCAGGCAATATATCACTCTGTATTTGCGCCAAAAGTGCCGGTGCAGATCCATTTGGGCTAGCTAGATTGGTCTCAACTCGAAATTCTCGCTGTCCGTCCAGGTGGTTGATGTTTACCGTTCCTCGTTCAATCGTATACGTGGCCAATTCTCTTAGCGGCACGCTTCCCTGGGGCGTAGTGATCAGCAATTCCTCTAAGTCCCATAACTTCTTACGGTCCTTCTCTGCCAAACGTACCCAAACCTTTACTTCGTCTTCACCTCGCTGCAAGCGTTGCACTTGCGCACCAAAGAAAGACTCACGCACCTGAGTCATAATGCCCCCGGGGGTGAGCCCTAAGTAACGCGCTTTATCTGTCAATTCTAACGTAACCTCACGAATCCCTTTCTGGTCGTTATCAATAACGTCCGTCAACGCATCCATGCTTTTAAGTTTGGATTTTAAAATCTCCTTCGCAGCCTTCAACGCTTCGAGGTCATAGGACACCAACGAAATTGAGATCGGCTTGCCAAAAGCTTGCGCTCCACCGAAACTCAGATTGTCCGCACCTGGGATTTCTCCGGCAGCTTTTCGTATGTCGTTTTGAATAAGGAACGATGGTGTTAATCGTGTTTCTGAATCCAGGAGATTTACGTTTAATCGGGCCTTAGAGGTCAGCGGGCCTACATTTTTCTGTACGGCAACCACCACATCTAAACCGTCTTCGCGTTCCGCTTTGTACTGCTCATTCACGCGCCAAACAGCATCTTCAATGTGGTTGATCCATTTCAAAGTCACCTCGTCGTTCGTCCCCGCAGGCATGTCAAGGTTGATGTCTATGTTATCGCGCTCAATGAAAGGGAAAAATTGAGTCCTAATAATTCCACCACCAATGGCACCAAAGGTCACCAGCATGATTGCAAAGAAGAATGCAAGGGTAATCAACTTATTGTTGAGCGACCACCTCAAAAACGGGGCATAGTAGCGGTCTCTAAATTTGAAAAGCGCACCCGTAGCTATGCGCTGTACCGGATTCATTTTCTCATCGCGTTGAAGCTTTGCATGGCTCAAGTGAGTCGGTAAGAACAATAAACCCTCCACTAAAGACACCGCCAAGGTTGCCACCACGATAAAGGCCATTTCAGAGAAGAAATCGCCCGGACGGCCCGCTAAGAAAAAGAAGGAAGAAAACGCAATAATGGTCGTTAAGACAGCGCTAACTACGGATGGAATAACCTCCAATGTCCCTTCCAGTGCTGCCCGCATGAGCGGCTTTCCTTTTTCAAAATGTGCGTAGATGTTCTCTGCAATTACTATCCCGTCATCTACGAGAATACCAATGACTACAATCATCCCAAAGAGCGAGATTACATTGATGGTAATCCCAAATTGCGTAGCAAGAATGAACATACCGGCAAACGAGACAGGAATTCCGATAGCAACCCAAAAGGCCAATCGCCAATTCAAAAACAGAGTCAACAACAATAACACCAGGAAGAAACCTAGCAAACCGTTCTCGAACAATAGATCCTTCCGTTGATCCAAAGTCACCGAAAAATCACGAATCACATCGATCTGCATGTTCCCCGTGCTGGCATTGTATGAATCTACATACCCGCGCAAATATTCACAGGTTTGCAGGAGGTCTTCTTCATCCGTGTTATTTACGGTAATCTCTACCGATGGAATGCCATTAAATTCTGCACGCGTTGGCGCATCGGCCCAGCGATTTCTTACTGTACCTACATCCTTAAGACGCAGTGTTTCGCCGCTTGGACGCGCATAGACTATAATGTTTTGAAGCGCTTCTGCGTCGTATTGTTTGTTGCGCGAACGAATGAGCATTTCTTCCTGCGTACCCTTAATGGTACCACCGGTAATATCTAGGTTTGTTGTGCGCAATGCAGTGGCAATCTGGCTTAAAGAAAGATTGTACTTACGCAGGGTACTTTTATCTAGAGCAATTTCTATTTCTTCATCTGGAAAACCGCCTAAGGAAATTTTAGAAATTCCTTCTACCAAACGCAGCTCACGTTCTATGCGTCGCGCCTCTTGTTTCAAGCTAACAAGGTCTACTCCCTCGCCGCTCAACGCCATACTAACTGCAAGGGTAAGGTTTTCTCGTTTCGCAACCCGAATAGGCTCCATGCCGGTCGGAAACGAGGGGACGCTTTCAACCGCATTTTTCACGTCTTCCAACACAAGATCTGTATCGTAGCCCTTTATAACCTCAACACTGATCGTCGCGCTGTTCTCAGATGAGGTAGACGTGTATTGCTCTACACCCGTCAATCCTTTAAGGTTCTGCTCAATTTTATTGACGACGCCTTCTTCCATCTCTTCAGGAGAAGCACCTGGATAAATCGCCGTAACCGTTATATTCCTCGACTCTACTAAAGGGAAAAACGTTGTGTTCAGGGCGTTGTAGCTGACCCATCCGAAAAAGAAGATTCCGATGAGCAGTGTGTCTACCCCTACGGGATATTTAATAAAAAATTCTATGAGTTTTTTCATCGCTGGCTTCGGTTAATTTTTTACCGCTACAACGATGGTTCCAGATGCTGCTTTGAGCGTTGGCGCATCAGCGAGCAACTGCCCGTTCTTGAGTCCTTTGATGACAATACTTTCATCAAGCCATTCCACCACTTCGACAGCAGTTTTCGCAAGTAAAGAATCCGATTCCACGGTATACACGTATTCGTTATCAAAAACCATATAAGCCGGTACGCGAAGGGCATCATACACCTCAACGTTAGCAATAGTTCCTGTGAGGTACATGCCTTCTTTGAGATCATCGCCACGAAGTGAAGCAATGAGGTTGATGTTTTGGCTTGCATCATCTACAACAGGGCTAATACGATCTATCTGACCTTTCCAGGTACCCTTGCGATCCGGGCTAGTGAACGTAATGGACTGGCCCAATTTTAATTCGTCTGCATAGGACAAAGTCACGGCCCCCTTCAATTCAAAGCCGCCGGATCCAACAAAACTTCCCAGAGCCCTTCCTGGACTCACTAAATTTCCTTTTTTCACTGAGGCCTGAGCCACAACCCCATCAAAAGGCGCTCGAATACAAAACTTCTCTAAACGCTCTTCGGCGCTTTTAACTTGATAGTAGGCAGTAGGTATACCACGAGCAATCAAGAATTTCTCCAGCTTGGTCGCCGTCTTTGGCATCGGTACTAATGAGCTATTGAGACTCAACGCATCATAATAGGCTTCCCAAGCCGCGTAAGCTTCTGGGTAATCTGCATTTAAATCAGGTAAAATGGCCAGTACACTATTGATAAAACTACCTTTAAGACCCATCACGTTCGCCTGCGCTTCCGCATTGTCCAATTGCAACATGATCTGCCCCTTCCTAAATGCAACACCTTCCAAGAACGGTGCATCCCCATCCAAAAAAGTCCCACTAACTTCGGCCAATAAGTCTACACGCTCTGTAGCGCTCAACTTCCCATATACAGTTATGGGCAAGGCAATGGTATCGTTCGCAACTTCAATCACTTTTACGCGCGGCTTAATCCTATCTTCACGTATTTCCTCCTTCGTCGACATCGCGCTTAGCTTGCCTTTGACGAAAATTCCTATTGCAAGAATCGCCAGAGCGACTACAATATTTCTGATCAATTTACTATTCATGTGTATTTAGGTTAGTTATATGTATTTCGTACCGTCGTATTTCTTCAAAAAAGCCCATTCCCCTGAGTCCTGCGAGGAAAACCACTTTGCATCGACTCTCATCGCATCTATTTTGTGTAAATAAGTAAGTACTCACTCATTTATTAACAATTCTCGCAATCCACGCAAACACAAAACGCTGCTTTCTTCATCTCCGTGAAAGGCCAACAGCAATGTTCGTTCCAACACCTCAACTGCAGTGCGTGCAACCGCTTCCTCCGAACCATGACCCACGCTCGATATGGCCCAACGCAAACGTTCCATTACAAAAGAATCCATTTCTCGACGCACCAGGTCTTCCTGCGTTATCCGAATCATTGCTATCCAAGCGAGTAAATCGGGACTATTTTTGAATTTATCAAGCTGAATAGAAGTAAACGAGCGCAATACTTCAGTAGGATCGGCATCGTTTAAGAAACCGTAAATCAATCCGGCTCGTGCTCTTTCACCCGCAGACAACACCGCCAGAGCAAGACCGTTTTTAGATTTAAAATGGCGGAATATCAGCGCTTCACTTACGCCTGCATGCGCCGCTATTTTTGCCGTCGACATCGCCGTGAGGCCGTGTGCAGCAATAAGCGTTTGAGCGCTTTGAAGTAATGCTTGTTGTTTTTCAGTCATTGTAAGTGTTCACTTACAATAATACAAAAATTGTATCCGGAAATTAATGTGCTTCCAACCAAGTTTTCCCCGTACCCACTTCAGCAATCATTGGAACCGCCAAATCAACGGCTGCTTCCATTTTTTCTACGACCAACGCTTTAAGTGCCTCGAGTTCTCCTTCGACTGCATCAAAGACCAGTTCATCGTGCACCTGAAGCAGCATCTTCGATTTTAATCCCTCTGCACGCATAGCTCGATCAATCTCTATCATAGCAAGTTTGATAATATCTGCTGCAGAACCTTGTATAGGCGCATTTACCGCATTTCGTTCGCTGTGCCCCCGAACCACCGCATTGCGACTCTCGATATCTTTAAGGTACCTGCGTCGACCCGTTATAGTCTCTACATACCCATTTTCGCGTGCAAAAGCGACCTGATCATCCATATAGGCTTTGATTCCCGGATACGTTCGGAAGTAACCGTCAATAGCGGCTTTGGCTTCTTTACGACTCATATCCGTTTGCTGACTTAAGCCGAAAGCGCTAACACCATAGACAATACCGAAATTGACTGTTTTCGCATTGGAACGTTGTTCGCGAGAAACTTCTTCCAATGGCACTTCAAAAACCTTCGCTGCAGTGGCTTTGTGAATATCCTCTCCGTTTCGAAACGCTTCGATCATCGCTTCATCCTTTGCTAATGCAGCAATCACACGCAACTCTATTTGGCTGTAATCTGCGGCTAACAAAACGTGTTGTTCGTTCGCGGGGACAAACATAGCCCGAACGCGACGACCGTTTTCCGTGCGGATCGGTATGTTTTGCAGGTTGGGGTTGGTTGAACTCAACCTCCCAGTAGCCGCTACGGTCTGGTTGTAGCTGGTATGAATCCGCCCCGTTGCAGGATGGACCAGTTCAGGTAGCGCATCTACATAGGTACTCTTCAATTTTTTCAATTCTCGGTAGGTCAAAATAGAATCCACAATCTCATGCTTGCTCCTATAGCCCTGTAAAATATCCTCCGATGTTGCGTATTGGCCTGTTTTTGTCTTCTTGGGCTTGTCTGATAATTTCAAATCTTCGAACAATACTTCACCCAGTTGACGTGGGGATCCCACATTGAAAGGACGGCCAGCCAATGCTACAATAGTCCCCTCGAGCTCGTCTATCAATTGGCCCAATTCACGACTGTAGCTGTTTAACGAGGCAACATCTACCCTTATGCCTTCTCGTTCCATCCGCGCCAAGACGGGCACCAATGGCATTTCAATATTTTCAAACACCTTCAGCACCCCAGTTTCTTTCAATTTTGGCTCAAAAACCGCTTTCAACTGAAGGGTGATGTCTGCATCCTCTGCTGCATAGTCGACCACAGCTTCCACAGGCACTTCGCGCAGTGTCTTTTGCATTTTACCCTTTTTACCAACGACACTTTCGTAGGAAATGGTGGTATAATTCAAATAGGTCTCCGCAAGAATATCCATTTTGTGGCGCATATCCGGCTGCAGTAAATAATGTGCGATCATCGTATCGAACAATGGACCGCGCACTTCTATGCCGTAGTTCAGTAATACACCGATATCGTATTTTAAATTCTGACCAATCTTTCGGACCGATTCAGATTTGAAAAACGGCTGAAACGCGGCAATCCACTCTTGTGCCTGGTCACGCTCCTGCGGTACGGGCACATAATAGGCTTTACCTGCTTCAAAAGAGAAACTCATACCAATCAGTTCGGCAGAAAGAATATCTAATGATGTCGTTTCTGTATCAAAGCAAACCTCTTCTTTTTCAAGCAACAGTCGGCCCAATTCGCGAGCTTCCGGCAAGGTCTCAATACATTGATACATGTGATCCGCTGTCGCAATCGACAATCTTCCGCTGGGTACGTCCGCTTCAGTTATCGCCTGCTGCGGTTCGCCAAAAAGGCTCATTTGATCATTACTGGCCAATGCTACCTTCTTTGTTGGCACTGGCTTCGCGCTAACCTCATCCGCGGCATCGCGCTGCAATCCCAACCTTCTGCCTAGTGTGCGGAACTCTAATTCTTCAAACAGATCTAAAAGGGCTTCTTGGTCCCATGGATCTCTAGTCAGTGAATCTGGGTTTAAATCAATAGGAACTTCAAGAATGATCCGCGCCAACTTTTTTGAGAGCAGCCCTAATTCCGCATTATCTCGAATTTTCTCGCCAAGTTTGCCTTTGATCTCATCAGCATGCGCCAATGTTTCTTCTAAAGAGCCGTATTGCTTCAAAAGTTTAGACGCAGTCTTCGCACCGACACCGGGTAAACCGGGAATATTGTCCACAGCATCGCCCATCATACCTAGGTAGTCAATGACCTGTTCAACGCGATCGAGTTCAAATTTTTCACAGACCTCCGTCTCTCCCCAGATTTCCGGCGGATTGCCGCCGCGCGCAGGGCGGTACATAAATATGTTTGGTGATACCAATTGGCCAAAGTCCTTATCGGGCGTCATCATGTACGTGGTATACCCCTCTTTTTCGGCTTGCTTCGCCAAAGTTCCAATCACATCATCTGCTTCATACCCCGGAACACCTAAGGCCGGGATTTTAAAAGCTTCCAAAAGCCTGTGGATATAGGGCACGGCCAGCTTTATCGCCTCCGGCGTTGCATCCCGGTTCGCCTTATAGTCTGGAAAAATCACGTGGCGTTCAGTAGGCTGGGGCAAATCGAAACAAACGGCGATGTGCGTAGGATTCTCTTTAGACAACAGGTCCAGTAGCGCACTTGTAAATCCATAAACTGCACTTGTATCAATCCCACCAGAAGTCACTCTTGGGTTTTTTGCAAAGGCAAAATACGCCCTGAAAATGAGCGCATAAGCATCTAATAAGAACAGCTTTTTGCTTTGATCCGGTGTTTCTTGACCCATGGAATAGATTTTGCGATTGGCTACAGAAAAATAAGGGAGTTAAGATAGCTACTTCAGTGCAAATACCGAGTTTTGCAAGCAAACAATCCTAACCGCATGGAGTTGTTATTAAGCATCCACACAGATATTATGATTTTCAGAATATTCTTCACCCTCGGGTTCATGCTCGCCATTGACTTATACGCCTACCAAGCCTTTAAAACCGTCTTTCGTAGCAGCGCCACCCCCTATGTATATTGGGGCATCACGATTGCTTATGTTATTTTCTCCATCACGCTGGCCTTAATGATGACGAGTGGAAAAGTAGAATACCGCTACCTCGGTTTACTCATGGGTGCATCCATTTTACTTGCTGTCCCTAAGCTCATTGCCATTGGCCCGCTTCTTATAGAAGATATAGTGCGGTTGAGCCAATTTGTCTTTCGCGGTGTAACCACCCAACCCACTTTAATGCCTGAGCGCAGAGCCTTCATTTCGAAATTGGCCCTGGGCCTCGCCGCCATACCCTTTTTAGGGATTATCGACGGCATTTGGAAAGGACGCTATCGCTATCGAGTTATTTCCCACACTCTGGAATTTGATGACCTACCCGATGCTTTTGACGGCTTTACGATCGCACAAATTTCGGATATACATAGTGGATCGTTCGACAACACAGAAAAAGTTCAATACGGCGTAGATATGGTAAGTGCACTTGGCGCCGATTGTATCGTATTCACTGGCGATATGGTGAACAATACCGCCAGCGAAGCCGAACCGTGGATTCCCGTTTTCCAAAGATTAAAGGCAAAATCAGGCATCTTTTCTATCCTAGGCAACCACGACTACGGTGATTATTGGCGTTTTCCTTCACCGGAGGCTAAAGTCGCGAATATGGACAGGCTGAAAGAAATTCACGCTGAAATGGGCATGGACCTCTTACTCAACGATAGCCGTTTTTTTGAGCGCAACGGACAGCGGTTGTACCTTGCAGGTGTTGAAAATTGGGGATTGCCACCATTCCCTCAGTACGGCGATTTAAATTCTGCGTTAAATCAAATCCCAGAAGATGCATTCACAGTGCTCTTGAGTCACGATCCGTCGCATTTTGACGCCGAAGTAAAACAACACCCAAACAAAATACACCTGACACTTAGTGGACATACACACGGCATGCAATTTGGCATTGAAATCCCTGGGTGGATCAAATGGTCACCTGTAAAATTCAAATACCCCAAATGGGCCGGTCTTTACCCAGAGCAGGACGGGAGAGTTTTGCATGTAAACCGTGGGTTTGGATTTTTAGCTTTCCCAGGTCGTGTGGGGATCTGGCCGGAGATCACGCACATCACGTTAAAGAAGAAGGTCGCTTAGAATCGGTCCTTGTAAAGCTTCGACATGAAGTAGATGTGAGGCAAACTGATCGCGCTGAGGAAGACTAAAAAATAGCTCGACCAGGCCAGCATTGAATTCTTATCGAATCTAAATACCAACAGGAACAGTACCACCGCGCCGATAGTAAATGGCAGGGCCTTCATCCACATTTCTAAATTTGTCCATTTGTGCGACAACTTTAAGTGGTTCCATCCAGATAGACTGTGTTGTAAAACAAAGTAAATCCCGAATGCGGTAGCCAAAGGTAAAGTAGCAGTCAAACTGAGTGTCACCATCGCAACGATCCAAGGGATCGAACGAAACCAAAGCCCCATAAAAAGCCCAAGTGTTAGGGTCATTCGGATGGCCATATTTACAAATTCAGCAGGCCAATCCACCCCTGTGATGCCCATAACTTCCAGTACTGTATTGACCTCGCCTAGATGTGGCAACAAAATCATAGCCAGTAGCATTGTTCCCCACAAAAACGACAATCCGATACTAGGGAAACCCCATTCGCGCAAGTCCGTTTCTCCGAAATGCCAAGCGCTGTAGACTAGAAAAGCGACTAAACCTATGACCGGACTGGCCGCCCAAAATAAAATGACAAGGAGCATGATGAAGCAATAGCGCAAAATGAATTTTGGCAATCGGTCCTTGTTTGCGTGGCTGTAGCCATCAAGTGCCCCATGTGGAATGCCGTATAAAAACAACAAGAAAACCAATATGGCCTGCAAGCCGTAGGTAACATAGGTAGGCAATAATACAACCGCGATTGAAGCAAAAACCGTGAACAAAAGCGGTGCCCAACGGGAAGGCTTAGCTACCACGAAGGCAATAAAGGAGGCCGCCAATGCCCAGAGAAACTTTAAAACCGGCAATCGGGCAAACATGCTTAATTCCCATTTAACGGAGGACTTTTCGTCCAAGAACTGAAACACCTTACTCGCTCTTTGGGTAGCAAACAGAGATTCAAAAATTTCTTTACCCCAATGTGGTTTATGCTTTAAAATATGCAGCAGTAGATGGTCGTAAAAATTAAAGCGATCCATCTCGCTTTTTGGGAGACGCAGCCACGAAGACTCTTTTCGCTCTTGCGCTATACCGCTGGCCAATTCCTTTGCATGCTCAAACATGCTCTTAAAGGCATAACCGGTAGTGGCTTTTATTTTTCCCGCACGCGCGCCGGTAGAAATGATTCGCGCATCTTGATCTTTTACTTCAGCGTACTGTGTCATAGGAATTGTCCCGCGCTCCTCATGTACGATATCGAAAGATAAACCAGGAGATAGTAAGTAGTTGCGAAGGTGATTACTTGCCAATTCATGCGGCAATGGTTCGCTTCCGAATCGCGTCATTTCAACCAATGCCTCTTTCGTTCCCGTTGGAAGCACGTACATGAACTGTGTGAAACCGTTTTGGGGAATATTGAAGTCCATAAGGGTCATCTCATTCGGCGTCCAATAATCTTCCTGCAGCTCTACTCGCCAACCCACAAAACTTTGTAACACTAAGGGACCCATTGGCTCCTTAATTCTTGGCGGTCGACTGTCGAACACCTGCTGAACTTCCCAAGTATAATCGCCACTTGATAATTCTACCGCATCCGTCCTGGTTTTCAATCCATCAACCGCGCCTCTGATCCAGACAATGTTCTCATAGGACTGCGCTACGCTCTTAACCTTATTATACAGTGCAGTACTTTCCACCATATAATAATGTTGGTCCTCGAGCGATTCCAGTCCGTCGGCAGTAGCTATTGTATCCCATTGATGGGACAACACGTCGCGAAGTTCGGTACGTATCTTGTGTTCTGAATCGGCCCAAAAACAATAGGTTTTATCGTTTTTTAACTTCGCGTCCGGTTCAAGGATAAGGATCTTAAGCGTATGCAACAGATTCTTTCGCTCCAATTCAAGCAAAAGCAACCCGTTGGCAGCGCCCATTCCTAAAAACCCTATATCGTACCGGTTCATTGATTAAATGTCGATTTGACCCTTTATAATTTGTCTAACAGCTCCTGTTCGATTAAGTTCGCTAAACCATACTAATTAGAGGTATATATAGCCATTTATAACAATTTACCCCCAATATATAAGTGTTTTCACTTATTTTTCACGTGTCGTGAACAAAAGAATATTTCGTAAGTTAAGTGGTAGTTATAACCTTTAATATTTTAACACCATGTCATTATTTTTAGACGGATCTATGGGATTCGATCCGAACGATTACGTATCGTTCACATTCTTCGCCGGATACATGGCGATGTTAGCCGCTTCGGTATTCTTCTTCTTCGAAAGA
>ERZ651776.3316-NODE-3316-length-16176-cov-5.302441_pt1 | contig 16176 bp, 16 predicted proteins | sample MGYA00514761_ERZ651776 | MGnify/ENA metagenome assembly ERZ651776 | reverse complement strand
TAATCGCGCCATTGCCCAGGCGGCGGTATTTTGTGCGTGCGCACCAAAATCAAATGCGGTTTATACTGCCTTTAATGAGGCCATCGCAGAGGCGAAAGAAACCAATGACCTAGATGTTCCTATCCATCTTAGAAATGCAAGCACGAAGCTCATGGAAGAGCTCGGACATGGAAAGGATTATCGTTATGCGCATCATGAGCCCAATGCTTATAGTAAGGGGCAGACTTATTTTCCAGATGAGATGGGAGAAAAGATCTATTATGAGCCCACTGATAGAGGCCTAGAGATTAAAATTAAAGAAAAATTAGATCAGCTTAGGTCAGATTTATGAGCACTTTTTCATCTATCGCGAGTATCGGTATAGGCGCTACAATCGGTGCTACCTGTCGATACTATATAGGTGTTTTATCGATTCAATATCTTGGGAATAGTGTCCCTTACGGAACCCTAATTTCTAATATCATTGGGTCATTTCTTGCAGGCATTTTAATTGTACTTGTCTTAGAAAAACTCTACCTGAGTGAAACCTATCGCTTGATGCTTCTTGTCGGCCTTGCGGGCTCTCTAACAACGATGTCAGCGCTTTCTATTGAGTCCGTTGAGATGCTTGGCGCCGGAGATTACTCTCAAGCACTGATTAATATCTTATTAAATTTAGGCCTCTCACTTCTGGCCGCAAGTCTGGGAGTCATGCTTGCAAAATATGGATTTAATCTAGCGCAGGGATAACCTATTTTCAACTTCATCTAAAAGCGTAGCTGAAATATTGAGACCAAACTGTTTGTCGAGTTCTCGAATACAGGTAGGACTGGTCACGTTAATCTCAGTAATATAATCACCAATGACATCAAGACCCACAAACATCAACTCTTTTTTAATTAGCATTGGCGCGATTTGTGAGCATAGGTAGCGATCTCTCTCTGACAAAGGCTGGCCAACTCCCTTAGCGCCTGCGGCTAAGTTTCCTTTAAAGCTACCCTCAGCAGGAAGCCTTGCTAGTGCGTAGTCAACAGGCTTGCCATTGATTAAAAGGATGCGTTTATCACCCTCTTTTATTTCTGGCAAAAATTCTTGCGCCATAATGTAACGACTTTGATTATTGGTAATCTTTTGAAGCACTTCCTCAATATTACGATCTCCATGGGAGAGTTTGTATATATCAGTTCCCCCCATGCCATCAAGGGGTTTAACGACGACAGTTTTTATCTCATTAATAAAGGTATTCAGTTTTTCTATATTTGAGCTAACAAGAGTTTTCGGAATACATTCTGGAAAATTAAGGGCAAATAGTTTTTCGTTTGCATCCCTCAAAGAACTAGGTTTATTGACCACCAGGACGCCATCCGATTCTAGTTGCTCTAGGAGATAAGTTGCATAAATATAATCCATATCGAAAGGCGGGTCTTTGCGCATAAATACAGCATCTAGCGTGCCTAATGAAAGGGGCTGAACATCTTCACGGGAATGCCAGTCTGACTCAGAATCATTCACCAAGGTTTTTCTTGAATCCGCAATGACCTTGCCATCTGAGTAATACATGTCTGAGCTGTCAAAGGTATAGATTTCCCAATGACGCGCCTGCGCCTCAAGCATCATTGCAAAAGTAGAGTCTTTGTGGGGCTTAATGCTGGAAATATCATCCATCAATACGCCGAGTCTAATTGGCTTCATCGGCATATTATAATGCAATCAGTTTCAATAATAATAGGCATGATGGCCAAATTATGTTGAAGTAGCGAGGTTTTGGGCGTATAATTTCGCCTCTTTAGTGCGGGGTGGAGCAGCATGGTAGCTCGTCGGGCTCATAACCCGAAGGTCATAGGTTCAAATCCTATCCCCGCTACCAATTTAGACCCCCTCTTTTGGGGGTTTTTATTAGGAGTTTTTTGTGGCTAAGATGGCAGACAAAGTTCTTTCGATACTTAATCCCAGTGTCCATGATCTGGGTTATGAGCTCTTGGGCGTTGAATATGTCCCAAGTGGTAAACATTCTGTCTTGAGACTTTACATAGACTCAGAGAAAGGCATTGGAGTAGATGATTGTGAGGTTGTTTCTCGTCAGGTCAGTGCGATAATGGATGTTGAGGATCCGATTAGTGGGCAATATAATCTTGAGGTTTCTTCCCCAGGAATTGAAAGGCCACTTTTTAGTGTTTCTCATTACATGCGTTTTTTGGGGCACGATGTTCGAATAAGAACATATAGGCCCATTGAGGGCAGAAGAAACTTTACAGGCGCGATTGGAAGTGTCAGTGAAAAAAGTAATGCAATAGAGTTAGTAACAGAGCTTGGTCCTGTTACCTTAGAAATAGATTTAATTGAAAAAGCAAATTTAGTTGCTCATTTTTAGGAGAAGCCGATGGATGGCAAAGAATTATTTTTAATGATTGAGGCGATCTCAAACGAAAAGAATATTACCAAAGAGGATGTTCTAGAATCGTTGGAAGAGGCATTAGCAGTTGCAACAAAGAAACGTAGCAATATAGAAGTGCGTGTTGAGGTCGATAGACATACGGGCGAGTTTAAAACCTACAGGCAATGGCAGGTTATCGAGGACGGTGAAGCGTTTGTTGATGATGATGGTAACATGTTTGATCCAGAATTACATATATACCAGGCAGATGCCAACGGTTTGAATGTGGATGAGTTTGTTGAAGAGCCAATGGAGTCTCTTGAGTTTGGAAGAATTGCTGCTCAGGTTGCTAAACAGGTCATTATTCAAAAAGTTCGTGAGGCAGAGAGAACCGTTGTCGTTGATAATTATTCTGAGAGAGTCGGTGAAGTGGTAATGGTGACGGTAAAAAGAGTCGATCGAGGAAATGTCTATGTAGATATGGGTGGAATCGATGGCATGATTTCAAAATATGACCTAATTCCGAACGAATCCATAAGAAAAAATGACCGTTTGAGAGCCTACATTAAAGAGGTCAAGTCAACTCCACGAGGTGCTCAAATCTTCTTAAGCAGAACTGTCAATGACATGATGGTTCAGCTCTTTGAGATGGAGGTTCCTGAAATCAGTGAAGGCGTTATTGAAATTAAAGCTGGAGCAAGAGACCCTGGCCTTCGCTCAAAACTCGCTGTTAAAGCCAAAGATAAGCGTATTGATCCGATTGGCTCATGTATTGGAATGAGGGGTGCTAGAGTGCAAGCTGTCTCTAATGAGCTCAATGGTGAGCGTGTTGATATTATCCTGTGGGATGATGATCCAGCACAATTTGTGATTAATGCTATGGCTCCTGCGGAGGTGAGTTCAATCGTTGTGGACGAAGACAAAAGGTCTATGGATATAGCGGTTGAAGAAGATCAATTGGCACTTGCTATTGGAAGAGGTGGACAAAATATCAAGTTAGCAAGTAAGCTCTCTGGATGGAAGCTAAACGTCATGTCATTAAATGATGCTGATGAAATGCAAGCTAAGGAGATGCAGAAAACTGGAGAAAAGCTTGCTGAAAAGCTTGGCGTGGATTCCGAGGTTGCTGGTGTGTTGATTGATGAGGGCTACACAACACTTGATGATATTGCTGAGGCTGAAGCAGAAACTCTCTCTAAGATTGAGGAATTTGACTCTGAGATGGTTGAAGAGCTTCAAGAGAGAGCTCAAGATGCTCAGCTCGTGAAAGCATTAAATGATGCCGAGGCTACTGAAGTGTTACTAGGTGTAGAGGGAGTTGATGATTCGCTTGCATCAGCCTTGGTTGGAGCCGATATTAATACCGTGGATGACTTAGCGGAGCTCTCAATTGTTGAATTATTAGAGATTCAAGATATTGGAAATGACAGTGCTTCTGCTGTTATCATGGCAGCCAGAGAAAAAGAGGGCTGGTTTGACTAATCAATGAGGATAGTTTTAGTACTCGTCACATAAATATAGGTAGGAATATGGCACATACAGTTGAAACTTTATCAAAATTACTTAAAAAGTCGCCTGACCAAGTGATTACTATTTTGTCAGCTGCAGGCATTGATGGAAAGACATCAGATTCAAATATTTCAGCTGAAGAAAGACAGATTTTAATGTCAAGTTTGAGCAAGCGATCTGCAACCAAATCAAGTATCTCAGTATCAAGAAAGACGACAAAGCCAACTTCAAATGATTCTACTGGCGGAGTGAAAATCCAGGTAAAAAAGAAGCGCGAGGTGCCTCAAGACAACACTACTGCAGAAATTGATAATGCAGCTGTATTAAAGGCGAAAGAGGCTTTAGAGGCGGGCAGAATTGCTGAGCAAAAAGATGAAGAGCACGATGCTAAGCGTAACGACATGGTTCGTCAACAAAAAATTAAAAATGAAGAAATACAGGCCCAAAAAACTCTGAAAGAATTAGCAGATAAAGAAGAGAAGGAAAAAAGAGAAAAAGAAAAGATTGAGGCTGATAAGCAGAAAGACAATAAGAAAGGCCCTAAGAGGTTAAGATCTGCTCCAGAGCCAACACCCAAAAGAAAAGAACTTCATGTTGCAAAGCACAACCCAAATAGAAAGCTTAAGAAAAAAGAAAGAACAAAAATATCCCAAAAAGTTCAAGATGAACAAGCACAACACGGCTTTCATATGCCGGTTGAACCAATAAAGCATGAGGTGCTAATACCTGAGCAAATTAAAATATCCGAGCTTGCCCTGAAGATGACCACTAAAGCTGGAGAGGTCTTAAAGGTTATGATGGGTATGGGCGTTATGGCAACACTTAATGATGTCATAGACCAAGATACAGCGATTCTGGTTGTAGAAGAGATGGGGCATACGCCTATTGCTAGCAACGAAGAAACTGTTGAGGATAGCTTGGTTCAGGAGGATATTGATGAAGCAGAGTCGACTCCAAGGCCACCAGTTGTTACTATTATGGGCCATGTCGATCATGGAAAAACTTCTCTGCTTGACTATATCAGAAAATCAAAAGTAGCTTCAGCTGAGGCTGGAGGAATTACTCAACACATAGGGGCTTATCAAGTTGAGCAAAAGGGAAGTCTAATTACCTTTATTGATACACCAGGCCATGCTGCATTCTCTAAGATGCGTCTAAGAGGTGCGTCAGCGACGGATATCGTTATTTTAGTTGTTGCAGCTGATGACGGCGTAATGCCTCAAACTATTGAATCTATTAAGCACGCTAAAGACTCTAATGTGCCAATCATTGTAGCTATCAATAAAATAGATAAAGAGGGGGCTGAAATTGACAAGGTTAAGCAGGTTCTCTCAACCCATGATGTTATCGCTGACGAATGGGGCGGCGACGTTCTGATGGTGGGCGTTTCAGCTCACACTGGAGAGGGCATTGATGAGCTATTAGAGAGTATCACTTTGACAGCTGAAATGGCTGAAATCAGTGCAGTCTCAGAAAAACCCGCAAGTGGAGTTGTTCTTGAAGCGCGATTAGATAAAGGGCGTGGAAAGGTTACTACGGTGCTTATTCAATCTGGAACTTTGAATAAAGGGGACATAGTCATTGCTGGCCTAGAGTTTGGCAAGGTCAAGCAGATTTTAGATGATCAAGGCAAGCCAATTAATAAGGCAGGGCCGTCTACGCCGGTTGAGATTCTGGGGCTTTCAGGAGTGCCTGATTCAGGCGCCGAAGTGCTAGTCGTAGAAAGTGAAAGAAAGGCAAAAGAAGTTGCTGAGTTTAGAAAAACCAAAGATCGTGAAACCAAGCTTCAAAAACAACAAGCAGAAAAGATGGATAATTTCTTTTCAAAGATGGAAGATGGTGAGATTTCAACAGTCAATGTTCTCATTAAGTCTGATGTGAGAGGCTCGGCTCAGGCCTTAGTTGAAGCGCTAGAAGAGTTATCAACTGAAGAAGTCAAAGTTAAAGTGGTTTCTTCTGGTGTTGGCGCAATAAATAATACAGATATTTCACTTGCCAGTGCCTCAGATGCAATTGTTCTAGGATTTAATGTAAGGGCTGATGCAGTAGCCAGAAAAACTGCTGACACTGAGGGTGTCAAGATAGAGTACTACAGTATTATTTATAATCTGATTGATGATATCAAAGCAATCATGGGTGGAATGCTGAGTCCGGAGCTGAGCGAAAATATTATTGGAATTGCTGGCGTTAAGGATGTATTTAGATCTCCAAAGTTTGGAGATATAGCTGGCTGTATGGTCGAAGAAGGCGTGGTCAGAAAAGACAGCCCTATTCGCGTTTTGCGTGATAGCGTTGTAATTTATGAAGGAGAATTAGAGTCTCTAAGGCGATTCAAAGATGATGTCAAAGAAGTTAAATCTGGAACTGAGTGCGGTATTGGTGTTCTTAACTATACCGATGTTCAGCCAGGAGATCAGATTGAGGTTTTTGAAAGAATTGAGAGAGCTCGATCACTGTAGAGGTATAAATTAAATGCCTCAACAGCCTAGCTTTAGAGCAGACAGAGTCAATGAGCTAATCAAGCGTGAGCTCACAATGCTTCTTTCGACTGGGACAAAAGATCCCAGATTGCAGGGCGTTTTTATTACAGATGTGATTGTCAGCAGAGATTTAACCAGTGCTAAAGTTTTTTTCTCTGTAGATGATGCTGCCCACAAGAAGGTAGCGCAGTTACTCAATAAAGCCAGCGGTTTTTTTAGATCTTCCCTTTCGAAATCATTAGACTTAAGACATACTCCCTCACTCAGTTTTATTTATGACACAGCTCCAAATACTGGGGCTAGAATGGATGATCTTCTAAGTAAATTATGAATTAACTACCTATGCCTAAACGAAACAAAAAAGGTAGAGATATTGATGGAGTTTTGATTTTAGATAAAGCGCCTGGACAGAGTTCAAATCATGCTTTACAGGAAATTAAGCGTTTATTTGGAGCCAACAAAGCTGGACACACAGGTAGTCTTGATCCCTTGGCGAGTGGTCTTCTGCCGATCTGCTTGGGTCAGTCCACCAAAGTGGCTCAATTTTTGCTTGACGATGATAAGCGATATTTTGTCAAAGGAAAGCTTGGTGAAATCAGTGATACTGGAGATTCAGATGGCGAAATCAGTATGTACAAATCTACAAAAGGAGTTGATGAGGCAGCTGTAAAAGAAACGTTAAAGAGATATACTGGTGTTATTAGTCAAATTCCACCGATGTACTCAGCTCTCAAAAAAAATGGTATACCCCTATATAAGCTTGCAAGAAAAGGCATAGAGATTGAAAGACAGCCTAGAGAGATTTCTATTTATGAAATAAAGTTTATTAGCTTAGAAGACGATATAGTATCACTTGAGGTGTCTTGCTCGAAAGGCACGTATATTAGAACTTTGATAGAAGATATAGGTAGAGATCTCAATTGCGGTGGCCATGTAGTAGAGCTTAGAAGAATAGGTTTTGCACACTTAAACATTGCCCAAAGCAGATCTTTTGAAGAGCTTAAAAAAATGAGCCAAGATGAGCTAGACAAACTTCTTTTGGGTTCTGATGAAATGCTGCCAAGTTTAAAGTCGATTTATTTAGACTACGATCAGTCAAGTGATATAAAGTTTGGAAGAAAAATAAAATGTAATGAGTTAAGCGCTACTCAAAAAGTTAAACTTTATGATTTTGAAAAAAATTTTATTGGTATTGGAGAAGGTAACACTCTTTCAGAGTTGGCACCAAAGAGACTATTTGTTTAAATTTATATGATAATTCAATGAAGGTTTTAGTTATAGGTTCAGGTGGGAGAGAGCATGCAATTGCTTGGCAGTGCGCTCAATTTGATGAGGTAAGCCATGTCTTTGTGGCTCCTGGAAATGCAGGAACGGCTCAGGAGAAAAAAATATCAAACATCAGTATTGCCGCTGAAGATATTCCTGAGCTTATCGCTTTTGCTAAAGAAGAGTTAATTGATATCAGTATTGTTGGCCCAGAAGCACCCCTTGTTCTTGGAGTTGTTGATGATTTTAAAGATGCAGGCCTTGCCATTTTTGGACCGTCAAAAAAAGCCGCACAGCTTGAGGGCTCTAAAGTATTTTGTAAGGACTTTTTAGATCGAAATAAAATACCCACTGCCTACTATAAGGCTTTTACACAGGCTATACCAGCGATAGACTATGTTAAAGAAAAAGGAACGCCTATTGTGATTAAAGCCGATGGTCTTGCTGCTGGAAAAGGGGTTGTTATAGCTCATTCATTAAAAGAGGCTAGTGATGCTATTAATGATATGCTTGAAGGAAATAGATTTGGTAATGCCGGATCAAGGGTTGTCATTGAAGAGTTTTTAGAGGGTGAAGAGGCGAGCTTCATCGTAATGGTTGATGGTAATAATATACTTCCTATGGCAACATCACAGGACCATAAGGCCAGAGACAATAGTGACAAAGGCCCTAATACAGGTGGAATGGGAGCATATTCTCCAGCACCCGTTGTGAGTGATTTGGTTTATAAAAATGCTATGGAAAAAGTTATCAGGCCAACCGTTGATGCCATGAAAAATGAGGGAGCCCCTTACACTGGATTTTTGTATGCAGGCCTAATGATTGATCAGAATGAAGATGTTAGGGTGCTTGAGTATAACTGTAGATTTGGAGATCCTGAGACCCAGCCAATTATGATGCGTCTTCAATCAAATCTAGCAAAATTATGTCTTTTAGGGGCGAATGGTTTGCTGGCTAATGCAGCAGCAAAATGGGATAGTAGATCCTCTTTGGGGGTTGTTATGGCTGCAAGGGGCTACCCAAATGCATATCAAAAGGGAGAGCTAATTACTTTGCCCATCAATTCGTCAAGCTCTAAAGTGTTCCATTCGGGAACAATCCTTGACAATGAAAAACTTCTCAGCAATGGGGGGCGAGTGTTGTGCGCCACATCTCTTGGCAAAGATTTAAAAGACGCGCAAAACAGAGCTTATGAGCTTGTCAATAAAGTCAAGTGGGATGGGAGCTATTTTAGAACCGATATTGGCTTTAAGGGCCTCTAGAATAAATATAGAATGCTAGTCATTGGAGTAGATGAGGCAGGCAGAGGGCCCTTAGTGGGAAACGTCGTAGCAGCAGCTGTTGCTTTCCCGTCAGGATTTACAATTGATGGGCTTACTGATTCCAAAAAGCTATCTGAAAATAAAAGAGAGGAACTTTACAAACAAATTACAGGTAGTTGCTACTGGTCTTGGTCTCAGGCGAGCAGCGATGAGATTGATAAATTCAATATTCTAGAGGCTACAATGCTGGCCATGAAAAGAGCAATTAAGCAACTAAAGATTGAAATAGGAAATAGCAACGAACTAATTGAGGTGCTTATTGATGGAAACAGATGTCCCGATATAGAAAACTGCCGTGCAATTGTGAAGGGCGACTTAACGGAGCCCGTTATATCAGCGGCCTCAGTTATTGCAAAGGTAACAAGAGACAGACAAATGATAGAACTAGATCAAGCTTACCCCGAATATGGTTTTGCAAGGCATAAGGGATATGGAACCAAGGCGCACCTTGAGGCGCTAGAAAATTTTGGCCCAATTGAGGGGCAACATCGTTTAACGTTTGGTCCTGTAAAAAAATTAATCAGATCCTAGCTCATATAGCTGCTGGTTGAGTTCATTTTGTTTGGCCTCTAGTTCAGCCTTTTTAGCCTCTAATTCTGCTCTTTTTTCAGCCTCTGCTTTTCTTTTGTTATCACGCTCGACTTCCTTGGCAGGTCTGGCCATGAGATAATTAAATAGTTTGACAACTTTCTTTACATTCTTTGCCTTGCTGGCAATATTTGTTGCATGTTCAGCCTCTCTTTTTGTAACTGAACCCATTAAATACACAACACCACGCTCTGTAAGAACTGACACATGGCTGGGATGAAAGACCTCTTGGTCAAAAAATAAGGTTTCTATCTGAACAGTAATAACACCATCTTTTGCTCTATCTAAATAGCTACTATTAGGCATTACCTCAACTTCATTGATTATTTGTTTTATCTTTGAAGATTTGCTTTTAACAATACTCTCAAGGTATTCCCTTGTGTTTTCAGTTGGTGCCTCACCAGTCATTAAGACTGCTTGATCATAAATATTAAAATTAACATGTGAATCTTCCAGCATTGGATCCTTGCTGACCATATTGCCAAGATCCATATATAGTGTTTTATCATCTAATATTTCACCCATTGTCCTTCGATCATTATTCATTGTAGCCACGGTAGTAACTGCAGCAGCGCCCTGCACTATTGGTGAACATGAGCTGAGAATTGATGAGGAAATAATTATTGCACAAAGAAAGAGAATTTTTTTCATAGTAGCTTCTAATTTTTGTTGAACTTTATTGATATTACTGAGTAATATTTTAAATCAGATTCAATTCGCACCTAAACAGAAATATTAATTTAGATTATGCACACTATTAATCAAGCATAATAATAGCAAGCGTAAACTTTAACACAACGATGACTACATTATGAGTGGGTTGCTATATATTGTCGCAACACCGATTGGGAATTTAAATGATATTACTTTTAGGGCTGTTGAAACCCTTAAAGGCGCAGAGCTCGTTTTGGCTGAAGATACAAGACATAGCAAAAAACTGTTTGATCATTATGAAATTAAATCTCCCTTAAGAGCATTTCATGAGCATAATGAAAATGAGAAAGTTAATGGCATAATTAGTGAGATTAAATCAGGAAAGTCAGTCGCACTTATTAGCGATGCAGGGACGCCACTTATAAGTGATCCTGGTTACAAACTGGTATCAGAAGCAAAAAAAACTGGAATCACTGTGGTCCCAATTCCTGGACCTAATGCAGCAATTACAGCCCTATCTTCGTCCGGAATTGCAAGCAATAGCTTTACCTTTTTCGGGTTTCTACCATCTAAGCAAACCTTAAGAATAAAGCTATTGAAAACTAAAAGGAATCTTGATGAGACAATTATTTTCTACGAATCTCCCAAGAGAATATTGGCAACAATCAGGGATATGATGGATGTTTTTGGTAGAGATCGAAGAGTTTGCCTAGCAAAAGAGCTTACAAAATCGTTTGAAACAATCCTTACTGATAATTTGCCAACTTTAATGGATTACCTTGAAAGTGATCCAAGCCATCAAAAGGGTGAATTTGTGATTTTAGTCTCACCCCCTGATAAAATAGATCATGAATTTGCTGAGAATGAGCTAGAAAAGATTTTGCCCATTCTTTGTGATGAGATGGGGGCTTCAAAGGCTGCCAAATTAGCTTCTAAAATTACTGGTCTCGATAAAAAATATTGTTATAAAAGAGCTATAAGCCTATGAGCAATTTCTATAAACGTCATATTTTTTTCTGCAATAACGTTCGGACAGATGGCAAGCAGTGCTGTTCTCAGAGTGGAGCAAAAGAGATGTACCGCTATGCTAAAGATAAGTGCCGTGCTAATGGCTCATTAGGGGTTGGAAGGTTGGGAGTTAGCGAATCAAGGTGCTTGGGGCGATGTGAAAATGGCCCTGTTGTAGTTGTTTACCCAGATAATGTTTGGTACCAATATATCGATGAAGAGGACATTGATGAGATTTTTGAGTCTCATATGGAAGGTGACGAGGTCGTAAATCGTTTATTGATTAAATAAACGAGTCTTCTAATCTAGTCTGTCTACGGCCTCAAGAATATAAGGCTTTAAATTTCCAGCCATCATCTTTATTCCTTTGGCATTTGGGTGCTTATAATCAGGAAGAAGCATCTCTTTTTCAAGCGCAACGCCTTCTAATAAAAATGGCATAAAAATCAAGCTATATTTTTTAGAAAGCTCTGGATATAGGCTATCAAATTCTTTTTGATACGAAGGCCCCATGCTCTCTGAAGACTTCATGCCTGCCAGAATAACAATTGAATTATTTTTAATAAACTTTTTGATGATTAAATCAAGATTATTTTTTGTAAGAGCTGGGTCAAGACCTCTAAGCATGTCATTTGCTCCAAGACAAAGGATGACTATCCTAGGATTATCGCCAAGGGACCAATCAACTCTTGATAGCCCATTCTTTGAGGTATTTCCTGAGATGCTTGCATTAATAAAATTGACTGCAGGATCAAGACCTTCGAAGTTTCTAGTTAATTCAGAGGTTAAATTTTCGTTTTGAGGCAATCCATAGCCAGCCATTAGGCTGTCACCATAAAGCATAATTTTTATAGGGTCTTGTGCATAAACATTAGTGAATAATAATGTCATTATTAAGCCTATAAATAGCGTTTTTCCAGCGTTCATTTTTGAGATAATCATGCGCTGAATTTTATATTAGATTTTGAAATGAATGCATCAATACAATTCAATAATGTTTCATTAAGTTACGGCGATATTGCTGACGAAGTTGAAGTTTTAAAGAGTATTAGTTTTTCAATTGATAGTAATGAGGTTGTGTCTATTGTTGGCCCAAGTGGATCAGGTAAAACTTCAATCATTATGCTCGCATCCGGTCTTGAAAATGCTACCAAAGGCTCAATTAAAATTAATGGTGATGAAATTGTTGGCCTCAAAGAAAAAGAATTATCTGAGGTGAGAAGGAAAAACATTGGCATTGTTTTTCAATCCTTTTATTTGATTCCAAATCTTACCGCGCTTGAGAATGTGTTGCTATCTCTTGAGGCAAACCAACAATATGGCCTAGAAAAAGATGCCGAGAATCTTTTAACTGAGTTTGGCCTTTCTCATCGCATGCATCATCTTCCAAGTGAGTTATCTGGGGGAGAGCAGCAGAGAGTTGCAATAGCAAGAGCGCTCATTAACAAGCCAAAAATAATTTTAGCAGACGAGCCAACTGGAAATCTTGATAGTGCTAATTCTGAGAGTATGATCGACTTGCTTTTTGACTACACTAAAAAAAGTAATACATCTCTTGTGATGGTAACTCATGATAGTTCAATTGCAAAAAGGTGTGATCGAATCATTGAAATTAGGGACGGGCAGATTGTTTAATATTGAGCAATTAAAACTAATCAATAAATATGCCTTAAGAGACTTCTCAAGAAGCTATAAAAAACTATGGGTAGTCACATCAACTCTATTCGTGAGCCTGCTTCTACTTTCCCTAACATTTTCAATTAAAGAGGCATTAAATAGTGAAATTGAGAATAATTCTAAAGAGCTTTTGGGCGGCGACATTCAGGTTGACAGTGATATAGATCCTCTTCCAAGCGCGGTTCTTCAGAAGCTCAATAATCTTGGAAAGGTCAGCTCTACAATTGAGTTTGCGACTATGCTATCCAAGAAGGGAGAGTCGCCTGTCTTTACTGAGCTAAGAGCGGTTGATAATAATTATCCACTCTACGGTGAGATTGAAACTCTTCCTCAGGGAGCATCACAGAAAATATTTTCTAGTTCACAAAAACCAGCTGTATTAATTAATGAAAGTATCCAGAAACTTCTAAAAGTAGGTGTCGGAGAAGATGTTGTAATAATGGGTCAAAAATTTGAGGTTGCTGGCCTCGTATCATCTGTTCCAGATCTTGCAGAAAGTGCTGTTTTTGGAGAATTCGCCATTATCAGTATGGATAGTTATGAGAAATTTGGGCTTAGCTCTGGAGGCAGTTTTCTTGATCATAAGTACAGAATTAAATTCAGTAATTTAGATAAGATTCAGGAGCAGGAGAGTATCGTTAATTCTATTATTGCCTATGACGATAGGATTAAGACACGTCTTCCAGGTCAAAGTGGGCGAAGTTTAAATAGGGTCATTGATAACTTTTCGAATTTTTTAAACCTAGTCTCTGTCAGTGCTATGGTCATTGCTGGAATTGGAATTAGCAATACACTTTTGTCATTTATTAATCAGAGCAATACCAGTATAGCAGTTAAAAAATCCATTGGATTTCCATCCAGCTTTATTCAAACGATGTACTTTTATGAAATCATATTAATTCTGATTATGACCTCAGTCATCGCATACTTGATAGGAGTTTTTAGTCCATTAATGGCGAATGAGTTTTTGCCAGCAGCCCTAGGTATTAATTTGCAGCCCTCTTTTAGTCTTTTGGGCTTCCTAAACATTTTCTTCATTGGCCTTCTGGTGGTTTTGATTTTTTCAATTCCCTCTTTGTATTCAATTAGTGAGATTAAGGCAGCCTCTTTATTTAGAAATACATTCAACCCTGTCAGCTTAAATTTTTCATTCAAGAATATTGCCCTATTAACTATTTTGGTTTTGTTTTTGACTGCCTATTTTGTGTTGCAAACTAACCAGAAGCTCTACACAGTTTTATACTTCGTTTCTTTTTTTGGCACCATGCTTATCTTTTATGGAGTATCAAGATTATTAATGGCCCTGATTAAACGTACCTATAAATTTTCAAATAATAGTTACCGAATAGCCTACAGAAATATTGTGGCAAAAAAATCACTTGCACCAATTATGACAATCTCATTAGGAATTGGTTTGACGCTTCTTCTTACCCTGAGTTTTGTTGCAAATAATTTAAAAAAAGAAATATCTGATAGCATTCCATCTTTGGCTCCAGATTTATTTTTTGTTAGCATTGATAAAGATGTTAAAGCTGACCTTGAATCCTATATAAAGAAGATTGATCCAGGTGCAGACATTGAATTTAGTCCGATGGCGAGTGCATCATTTATCTCAATAAATGGAACACCTATTGAAGAGGTTGTTTCACAGAATAATAGATCGGCTTGGGTGGTTAGAGGTGACAGGCGAATCTCTTGGTCAGAGAAGCCAAAGCCTGATAACCCAATAATTGAGGGTAAATGGTGGGAGCCTGGTATTGAGGATGAGCTTTTTATATCAATGGATAGCAGAGCTGCTTATGATCTAGGAATGAAAATCAATGATAAGATCATTTTGAATATATTAGGGCGAGATGTAACGGGCACAATTATGAACTTTAGAGAAGTCGATTACAGGGATATCTCAATTAACTTCGCTGTCATCATAAATAAAGCGTTTGCAAATAAACTACCCTATGAGTATGTTGGAACATTAAAGTCTGAATTGCCATCTAGTGAGATTCTAGCAATGGTGGTTGAAAAATTTCCAAATGTTTCAGCGATTAAGATTGATAGAATTCTAAAGCAGGTGAGTGAAGTTTTAAATAAAGTATTTATAGCAGTTACAGCAATATCACTGATTGTTATTGTTGTTGGCTTAATTGTTATTGTGAGTGCAGTTTTGGTGCAGACGACTTTCAGAAGATATAACAACCTTATATACAAGATACTCGGTGTTGATTTCCCAACAATACTCAAGGCAATGACAATGGAGTTCGCTCTTATTTATGGCACTTTGATATTGTTTGCGCTATCCGTTGCAACTATGAGTTCTTTCTTGGTTGTAGAAAATGCGCTGCAGCTTACATGGCACTTTGATTTTGGGCTTGCTTTATGGATATTGGTATCAACGGCAGTGGTTTCTTTCATGCTTATCTTGCTAGCAAATAGAAGTATCTTTAGCCCTAAAGTCTATCCACTCATTCGAAATGAGTAATGCTTTTAATGTTTAACACAAGTTAAACCAGTGAAAACAGTTTTTGATTAAGCGCATGAACTTTTTCTTTAAGGTCGCTCACTCTCGTGTTGTTTTCAATGATATCAGTTGGAAGATGTTCGTTTAGTTTAAGCCGCTGCTCTCTGCTTGCTTGGGCCAGCAACATTGTTTTGGCCTTTTCTGAGTCAATATTTTCTCTTTCCATAAGGCGCTTAACCTGTGTTTTAGTTTCACAATCTACTAAAACAGCCCTGTCAAAGGGCCCCCAAAGTTCTTTTTCAACAAGAAGTGGAATAACAACTACCAATACACCCGCATCGCAATCATCCATCATCGCCTTCATTTTTTGAAGGATTTTAGGATGAAGAATCTGTTCAATTAATGCCCTATTTCTACCTTTTTTATAAAGCACATCTCTTAGATTCTTGCGATCAAGTGAGCCATCACTCAAAAGAATTGATTCACCAAAAGAGTCAACTAGTTCTTGAAGACCCTCCGCGCCAGGCATTACAACTTCTCGTGAAATTACATCGAGGTCAATAATTTTGCATCCATGAATTTCAAGTAAATCACTGACCAGACTTTTGCCTGATGCAATTCCCCCAGTTAGAGCCACTTTTAGAACTTTGCTCTTCATCTATTTATGAAATATTAATATTAATATTCAAATTTTATAACGAAATGATGCTGACGCACTCCGAATGATATTATTATTGCGCTATTTTGCTAATTAGCTTGACTTTTGGAGTAAATATTTCGATAATAAGCGCTCTTTTTGGTTATGTAGCTCAGCTGGTTAGAGCACAGCATTCATAATGCTGGGGTCGGTGGTTCAAGTCCACC
>ERZ651776.3315-NODE-3315-length-16179-cov-5.193951_pt1 | contig 16179 bp, 13 predicted proteins | sample MGYA00514761_ERZ651776 | MGnify/ENA metagenome assembly ERZ651776 | reverse complement strand
GGGGGGGGGGGGGGGGGGGGGGGGGTGGGGTGGACGGAGGAGGAGGAGGAGGAGGAGGAGGAGGAGGAGGAGGACGCGGGGGCAAGTCCGTCGTTCCCAGGGTCGGTAGGCTGAGGTCTTTCGTGCCCGGCGTGAGGGCGGTTCCGGAGAGGGAGGAGGTCATACGGATGGTGGAGGAGGGGATGGTGGAGGTGGGGGTGGGGGGAGGGGGGGAGGAGTTGGGAGTCGGGTACAGTGAGAATGACGATAAGGAGTGGGAGATTATGATACGAGAGGAGGAAGAGAAGGTCAAAGAGGAGCTCGTCGACGGGTTGTTGGGCGATTTGCTCCAGGAGGCGATTGATTTTGGTGTCGGGTTGTTGGCAGGATAATGGTGTGTAAATGTTGTGTCAGTGATGTGCGTAGTAATTAATGTGAACGTCGCGCTTTTGCTTCTGGAAACATCTACTCATTGTGCATTTAATTTATTTGCATTCATTTGTCCAATCTTCGTTTGTATGGTGTCTGCCCATTTAAAAAAATTACCCGAACATGTACCAAAACGTGAAGAAACAGCAAAGAGCAATCACTCCCCCCAAGACAAAGTTGTCTCTCTGTTTCTTGCGCTGAATCGCATCAATCAACCGGTTCACCCCCGGCACATTGGAAATTATGCTACCCACACCAACCGCACTATTCATTAGGCTATTACGCTGGTTCCGCAGCTCACCCTTGATCCCTTGGGCCTGCCCAAGGACGTCGCTCGCACCCCGAAAAGAATTATTGATAGCGGACCTCTCCCGAAGTAATGCGTCAAGCTCCTGAGCATTTTCACTGCCGTTCGCAGAATTCGCACCCTGTACAGGACGAGGGGAAAATAAAAGTGGATTAGGCCGTGGAGAGAAAGGGCGAATGGTTTTTCCTAAACCCCCTGGTTTTTTGTCATCAGTCGTTTTGTGGTTCGTGATTCTTTTTTAACTCACCTGAAAGAGCTCCGCTTGCTCGCGCCGCCGCTGTAGAGATGCTTCGGCCTTTTTAAAATCCTCCTGGTAATCATATAAAATCTGCAGGGCACACGTGGGACGGTGGCGAGGGTGAGCATTTTGTTTGTGTTATTTTTTTGAAGGGTGTGCTTCGTGCTCCCAGGGCTGGCTGTGCATCTTGCCATTGGTTTTTTACTCACCTCCCGAAATCTCTTTAGGACGAGCTCGTGGGACGATTTGCTAGCTGCCATAGCCATGGAGTTGTTGATATCCTTGAATTGTGATAGCAGCGTGGTAATCTGTGAGGCGAGAGCGGAGGGCCCACTCTCGAGATCCTCTGTCGGAGTTCTAGCCATAAACTGAGACAGTTTTTCGTCTACTGTGCGTTCAAGGGCCGTGGCCTGCCGCCGAAGACTATCAAATTCGTTTGAATTCATCTTTACTTTGATTTTTTTTTCTCCCCACATTCACTGTGGACGGGTCTCTGAGTGCGAGGTTGTTCAAAATTCCCTTATCTTTGTACTACCGGTAAGTAAAAGGATTTTATTACGCTTTTTGGCATCCCGTTTGTTTTTGTCGCCCGCGAAGGAAAATTCATATCCGAGTCACTGCTCCTAGTATCCCAATATCCGACCCGATTACCGGCCACATCGTTGGTGAAAAATCACCACAATTGGTGACTATTCGCGGGGTTTGCCCCAATGACAGCCTATCTGTGCTTTGATTGTCTAATTCCTCGGATGGATCGTTCTGCGGGGCCTTTGAGAGTGCTTCCATACTAACCCTATCCCACCCTAAGGAATTTTTCAACATGGGCAAAGCTAAGGTGCGATATATACACAAAACAAAGACGGTAGTATGTGGAATAATAGGGTGAGTAAATCGATATGCATGTAATAACCTCTTCAGGAACCAAAAACAAAAAAAAAGTAAATTTCACTAACCCATTTATCTATCCTTCTCCTTGCAAAGCAGCGCGGAAAAACTGTCTTATTGGGGGTACTTGTCCTAACTTTCCATTGCTATTACCTTTCTTTTCCCTCACAATACCGCAGAATACTAAAAAGAAGCCTAAGCCCAAAGTGCTTGGTCGGCAAGATGGAGGGACGGGCAAAAAGAATTTTCGGTTACATAAAATCATGCATGCGATCAGGTACATGTCCAGCGACTTCCTGACCAAGACGGGGAATTTGAAGAATAGCAAGAAGGTGGTGCGCCGGTTACATTACCAGGTCAAGATAGTGAGTAGGTGGAAACCTACCGGTAACCTGAAGATGAAGAAATGTCTTTGCGTCTGCATTGACAAAGAGAACGACGTGTGGGTACCGAAGGCTGTCTTTGATGTTTGTTTAACTAATTACCAAAATAAAAACAGGCGTGTTAGGGTCGTGGGGGGACCGCGGCAACAGAAGCGCTCCCGTGGACATATCAACCTGGAAAAGGGCACGACCTACCTACTCGGCCACTACACCAACGTAGAGGGGTTGACGGGAATTGAGAAAGAAGGGGCGGTGTTGTCTGGGCCTGGGTGCTACGGGGACTTTGCATACTTAACAGCCACCCCGAGGCTTGCGACTCCGCAACAAATTGGACCCTCAATCTACGACGGCGCAGGGATAAGATTGGCGAATGAAGGGCGGATTAGTTGCTGCGTGCGTTTGCAGATAAAGGGGGATGACTTGATGAAATGCGACTCCGCCAGCAAGAATCACATCGGCTACTGCTACGACAACACTAACAGAAATAAGACGAGGACGTTGAAGAGGGTGGCGGGGAAGACCGCGAAGAAGCAGAAGATTACCGCGAAGAAAGCGGGGAAGGGGCCGGACTTGATATTCACCGGGGAGATGAAGCCTCAGTACATGATGTACCTAAATTATTATACAAAAAACATAGGGTGGCGGAAGGGGTGGCAAAAAGTGAAAATGACGAAATTAGGATGGAGAACGTTGAGGAGCCATATTCCCGCCATTTGAAGATAGTAAAGCTAAGGTGCTTTGTTCTATTCAGCTCTGGTTTTTATTTTGTTATGGCCCCATATCTTTGAATTTCCCAGATATGTGGGACCTCTTGGCAGTTAGCACTTAGACCACCCACCCTTTCCCCTTATAAAATAAATACTATGAAGGAAGGAGATTGCATTGAGGGAAAATAACCCCAATGTCTCAATCGCAAATGTGGCACAAAGGTTTGTGCTACAAACAGAGGGAGTTGGGCCAACCATGTCCTGGAAAACCTTGTAACGTATCAATATTTACTTGAGGAGGCTGAAATGGACGAACTTCGGCGAATTATTGCCAAACGGAAGGGACCGAAATGAGATGTCTGGGGGATTGAACGAGATCTTGTTTAAGTTAAAGGAGAGGAGTATTTTTGATGACGGAAATATGGCCAAAAGCCGCTGATGCCCTAGTAACCAACCATAAACCCACTCTAATTTAAACGCGCGTTTCTTTTTCCACAATTTAACAAATTCGCACAGATCCCTGTCTCTATTTCCTTAGCCCCTAGTTCCAGTCCCAGTCCTCCGTCACTTCACACTTTTCTTTTATTCCTCGACACCGGCCGCTTTGGCAAAGGTTTTGGGGTGTTGGTTGATGTCAAAATCTTTTTCCATTGCCGCCCTGAGGAGATTAAATATTGTCTCGTTGAGAACTCGGGGGACACTCTCCCTCAGGTCTTCATCGTGCAGCGAGGTGCCAATCTTGTGCTTTGTCTTTTCGACCATAGCTTTTTGCATTTCCCGCTTTGCCTTCCTCTGCCTGCTGCGCCCTTGGATCATCAATGCTGCTCGATCCATCTCCTGTCCCTCGGCTGTAGCGAGCAACCTCTTTTGCTGAGTGACTTTCTTGGCCTTGCGGACGCGGAAGCGACCCTGAATGGCCAGTGATGCCTTATCTTCTTCGCTCGTGCCTGCAATGTTTACCTCTTCCTTGGCCTCCGCTGCCGTCTTCGCCACCGCATCGACGACGGGTTTTTTATCGGAGCTATTAATGTCGGTTGTACTGACAAGTCCCAAAGCGATTGCTTGCTGGCTGGCCATGCGATTCAATCCCTTGGCCCCGACGCTTGCGTCATCCGCCGCACCCTCGATGCTCCTGGGACTTGCCAGCTCCCGAATAATTTTCTGCCTTTGCGCTCGCAATTCAATGATCATATTCTCGTTCACCTCGAGCTGAGTGGCTATTTTCTTTGCCATGGTCGGCGACAGACCGATCATGAACTCCTTCAAGTCCACTTCCCCGTCCCCGTCCCGATCCAGGTTCTTCAGAAATTCCCTGACCTCGACATCCCTGTAGCTCAATCCTAGCAGTCGGAACGCCTCGACTATCTCCTTATTGCTCAAAGTTCCGCTCGCGTCCACATCAAATAGATCGAAGGCCATCTGCAAGCTTGTGAGCAGAGGCGGTCGCTTCTGGACCTCCCCTAAGTAGGGCATGCGCGTCTCGACTGGCAGCTCGTTGATCTGCTTCTTAATGTCTTTGCTTGCGACGAGCTCGCTGAACATGCTCGTTACCAGTCCTCTCACTGCCGCCGCTTCCTTTGCGCCACCAAACTCTCCTTCACTTCCCTCGGTAACGAACTCGTCCTTGCTCTCGACCAAGAAGTTAGGAATCGATTCTTTGGGATTGTCTACGAAGGCGCGGCTCGTGGGTATTCTAACCCCGTCCTTTGCCAAATCTCCTCCAAAGAGTTCGAAGTACTGCAGCTCCTCGACAATCTCGCCACTCACATTGAAGAAAATGAAGTTGCTTTCTGGGATTTGGGCAATCAAATCTGCCATCCTCACGTTGCGATTCCCACGAGATGCAATCATGGTACCTCTCAAGCCAGTCGTGGGCAGAGCCCCGCTCGTCCCAAAGTCGACACTGCCTCCAAGCCCACCTGCCGAGCCGGCACCCATGCTCGTGTTTGCGCGACTGGTGCTGGCGGACAAGCTGCCCCCTCCGACAGTCGCCATGTGGGGGGTTCCGCTCGGGGATCCTGGCGGTTGGTAAGGGTTGGGGAGCGTAGCGCTCCTGCCCTCAGGCAAGAACTGCTGGCTACTGCTTAGATTGTATTTCCTTGCCTCGGTCAACCTCCCGACGACTGCCTCGTGCTTTCCTTCTCCCACCTTTGCCTGGAGCTGGGCCGCGCGATCGCTCTTCCTGCTCCTAGCCGTCCTGGCCTGTCGCTCCTCTTCCGGCTTCACTTCCCGCAAGGATACCGCTATCGTGTCGTTCAGCACCCTTGGGTAGAAGCCAGCGGAAACTTTGACCTTGATCAACTGCTCCCCGTGGGGCTCCAATTTTCCGACGCTCGGGTACACACTAATAAGCCCCTGCGTTAAGTTCAGCTCGTCTTCGCCCACGCTGTCGAGCCACAGGGGCTTCTCGATGATGAATTCCAGCGGTAACGAGGAGTTGCTCTTCAGGACGCAAATTCTCGTGTATTCAGACCTCATCGGCATCCTCCCAAAAACAAACCGGTCGACGCTGAGGGTTGCCAGCTGTGTTCCGACTTCCAGAAGCTGCCTGGGCGGAGGTTGGAGTCCGAGTTCAACTCTTGGGATGGACTCGGCATGTGGATCCTCCGCTCGCGGGTCGTAACCTGCGCAGTTGAGCTTTAACACCGCTTTGACTTTCTCGTTGCTCTTCCCTCCGGTGGCCTTCAAACCGATGTCAACATTATATTCGATCGCCTCGAGAGGCATGAAGCGCCACCGCAAGAAGGTGCTGCTCCTGGGAGGAATAATTCCCTTTGGATTGTCCAGCCTCAAAGCCTCCAGTCCGTACCCAAACTTGGCGTTGAAGGCGTTGATCGCACGCATGTCAAGGCTGTAGTTCAGTTCTGTAGCGCCAACGTTCATGAGCTCCGTTTGCTGCAAGGGCGCGCTGTGGATAGGAGTGCCGAGGGCGACCCTATGCAATGCCGTCTTCCCGCCCACTGTTCGCGGCATGATGCATGGACTGTTGGGATCCAGGGTGCGTCCGCAGCACTTGATCCAGAACTGCTTCCCCTGGAATACCCGCAACAGAAGCGGGAGCTCGTGCACACCCCCGTACTCCATCGTATTGTAACTATACGACAGTCTCACGCTCAAACTCTCGCCCGGGGCAAGTTCCCCCTGCTTGGGGTATACTTCAAAGCACTTCAGCTCATCGATTATCCGATTTTGCCGGATCTCCGCCTCCGTGGGCTCTCCCTCGTCAGCCCAAGTTTCCATCTCGATAGTCTTTTCGTTAGGCAGATGGATGCTGAAGCTAACAGGCAGCGTGGGGTTCTCCTTCGTAGACGCCGGATTGTGGAGCTCCAGGAAGATGACCTGGGGCGCGGAATCGAAGACAGCGGGGGTGAAGGGAATGTCAAAAGTTGGGAGTGTGGATAGATCCGGACTGCTCTGGGTGTTAAAAACCACCTCCGTGTGCGTCAAAGGAGTCGCCAAAGTCGTGTTGATCTCCCTCAGATTCAACTGCCCGAACATCTGGTCGGTACTACAACCCAACCCTACCCCCCCCCCCTCAACACGGCAGTCCCTAACCACCAGAAAGGGGAACCTAGCCTGCCCGACCATGGTCATCTGCAGTGGCAGCGCATTCATGTCCTCCTCGCTCTTCTTCTCTTCCGCAAACAACAAAAAGCTCTCCTTGTCGCCATCGACGGCAGCATCGCTAAGCGCCACCATGTTATTGTTTGTCAATCTCAACTGATCGGGTGGAAGCATGACCTGCTTCCCGTTTTTTCCGACCCTGGCAACATTACACAAGACATTAAAGACATACTTGCCGTGGTTGTTTGGTTGAAAGGTTATTTTACTTTTGAGGTTGCTCCTCGCCGGCAAAATCCCGCTCGGCGCATCCATGACTACCAGCTCCTCAGAGCCGCTTGCTTTCACGGGCACCCACCCGTTCAAAAGCTCCTCGTTCACCCCTTCTGGTGCGCTAGCAAGGTTGTGGAGCAGCTCGTAATGCAGGTCGCAGTCGCTCCCGTTTATCAAAGAAATGGGCTTCGTCTCCGAGTAATTCACCAGTTTCACTCCGAAGTCGACGCTTGGAGGGGCAAAGGAAACCGCCCCCCCGCCTCCGGGACAAACCAGCACAATTCCAATCGACTGTAACGACGGCGCGCTATTGGTGATGCCGAGCTGCCTGCTGTCTCTCATGTCAGGGGCCGGGCCACTCACGCACCTGACTTTTATGTGGAGTTTGCAGCGATAGATTTTCTCGCTCCTGGGCGCGAAGCTCACCGTGATGGCGACTCGTTCATTCCCCATGAGCTTGCCGCACTTCGGGTTCACGTCCAAGATTGTGCCTTGGAGCTTTGCAGGCACGCTAATAGTGTACACCAAAGGCACTCGGGTCGGGTTGTGCAGGTTCAGCTTCCGCTCACTGGAGAGCCCCACGCAAGTGGGCTTAAGGTAGAAAGATCCGCTCTTAGTGACATTCTCGCACACAAGTTTAGGAGTGCTACCCTCTCCGTTCAAAATAATGCGCTGGATCATGCTCTCGCTATTGTTCAATACACACGCCAAATTGAAGTTGTTGTATTTCTTCTCCTTCTTGGGCGTAAACTTCACAGTGACGAGCTGAAAATCATTCGCTGGGATAAGCCCGCTCCAGGGCTTGGCACTGTATATCCCCCCGTGGTCGTTTTCGAAGTAAAATTGTGCGGGAAGGTTCCCCATGTTGGTGATTTTAATCGTTTGGAACGACGAATCTCCCACTACGGTGCTGGGAAAGGTCAACTTGCTGCCCTTGCTAATGGCAATTTTGGGCAAAAACTGCTCCATGCTAAAACTGTGCCCCATTGCCCGCAGACAAACATTCCATGGAGGCTGCAATGTGCTGTCGCTGACGAGCCGGAAGCTCCTCTGGCTCTTGAAATACACCAGCGCCTCGAGCTCCTGGCAGTAGTAGAAGTTGTTTGCCGATGGCTTGAAAAAAATCTCAAAGGTCTGAGACTTTTTGCTCAAAATGTCAGCGTTCTCGGTTCGCACCTCGAAATCCCTCGAACTGCCTCCGTCTTTTCCGCTTGGGATAAACCAGTTAACGGGACACTTTTTCGGTGGTTTTGTTCGTCAGCACAACCGTCTTGCTCATATTCATTGAGTTGGCAGCGGAGTATCCAAAATCAACTTCCTTCACGTCAATCAAAATTTCGCTCCGGGTTGTCGGTAAAGTCGGTGAAAAACTCCTTGCAGATCGCAACCTCGTTTCTCGTCCCCTCTCCGCTCCTCGTGACGGGCCTAGTCCCCTTGCTCACAGCGAGAGCCTGAGTCCCCTCGGGACCTACGGCAGCGAAGATCTTGCTCATTCCCTGTTCCTCGTAAAGTTCCTCGAGCTCGCGCGGTCCAATGGCCCTGAGCCCGTCATTTATTTCCGCTAGCCATTTTATCTGGAAAGCAAAGAAGGCAATCGAGGAGATAATGTGTCCGACTTTCTCATCCCAGAAGTAGATTGCCGCGTTTACATCGGCGTTCAATTTCAAACGAGGATTGGCAACCTGTAACCTACAAGGAAGCTGTCGATTGCGTTAACCGATTGATTCACACCATATCCAAAAGCATAAATTGAGACCAGGAGATAACTAAGAAAACTTTCGCAAACCTTCATTTTCTGATCGATACTGTAAACCAGCCAGATTTGTAGGGGGGTAAAGATTACAATCTTGAACACCTGTGAATTCGTGTGATTGTGTGAGAGTTAAATCATTTGGTCAATTATTGGACAGATCCAACTAAATGTACGTACATCGTCATAATGGAAGATGCTGTCAGGAGTTGGGGGTGGAAGTGTCTTAATCACGAGGTCGTTGAACAAAAGAAGACAGCAAGGAATTGTAGCAAGTATAACGAGAGTGCCTCTGAGGGAAGGCATTTTTGGTAATGTTATGAAGTCCAGTTAGGGCTCTCAAACAGGTGGGAGGATATTGAGGGTTTCGAAGACTATTTTCAACCAAACTTGTCTCCGACGCGAGACGGCATGCAGACTTATGAGATATACTAAACAATGTCTACAGCCATTTTCTCCCTCATTCGCTTAAGGTTCCCATCCTCCATCCTGTCAAATACCCCGTCGCCGTCCCCTGAGCTAGTGAAACTACCGTGACTTTTTTTGGAGCTGCTGCGTCGCAGTCGCTGCTCGCCAATAGGTTGGCAAATGACACCACATTTGTAGAGGAGAATTAGAGCGATGCTAAGAAAAGCAGAAGCTCCAAGGACCACAAAAATTATAAGATCGCGGGTGGTATTGGAAATTTGTAAATGGCGGAAATGGGGTTGATCTTGAATGGGAAACATTGATTGATACCCGCGAATTTGGTTGTGAATTAATTTGGTGATCTCGAAAAATCCGAAAAAAACCAAACGCTCCCGTTTCCCCATAATTCGGGGTTTTACATCGAGAATAATGTCAAGTCAGGCTCCCTTTCGTTCGTCGTCGTCTGTAAAATATCTGGGAAAGATAATAAAGAGAAGCAAAATAAGAGCCACGTTCACACTGCTGTACAGTGGAAATGAGGGCAGCAAGGATGAGGTGGTTGTTGTCGCTACGTGGAGCACGGTTTCGTCCAAAACAGCGGTGAGTGTGAATGGTTTTGAAATCCATCGCAACGACACCGGGGAGAACAACCCGACAATCTCCCCCGAAAAGACCTACTTCACTTTTCCTTTCAACGATGGGGTCCGCAACTACAGGGTAATAATCCACCGGAGAGCCCGATTGGGAGTCCGTGAGGCGGAACTTTTTGTTGAGAACGTCAGTTTCTTCGATTTGGAGAGTGCTGAGGCTGGTGCAGTCGGTTCTATTGGTAAGGGTGGGTTGAGTATGAAAAAAGGGATTGTCAGTGCTACTGACGAAGAACGTCCTGCTGACAAACAACGTCCCGTTGATGTGGGTTCGCTCCCTATGGATGAGCACTCTCAGACGGAGGGTGAAGCACTCTTCAGCCCGAGGAGTAAACCAGCCCTCAAGACTTTCGAAAGATCCCTGGAAACGCTAGGCTTCGATCGAGAATCCATCTTCCATGCCATTGCTTCCGCTTGCTTGTCAGATCCTGCTGATTATGAGGAGGCAGAGACCCCAATGGAAGCGGAGGCGCGCTTATACTGGGAAATCGTTTCGTGGGCTAATGATGGAAACAGAGAAACTGTCGACTTCATTCTGCAACAGCAGCTCAACGAGGTTGCCTCTCTCGTCCGTCATTTCTGTATCACAGCATCAGAGGCAGCCGTTATTTCACTCGGCATTTCGACCCTATTGTCCCACCCGCCCACTGTCCCGCACACCAACAAGAACAGAACTGTACTTATCTTCGATCTCCGTGAAGACATCCGAACGAAGAATCTCATGTTCGAGGAGTGGGTGTGTATTGATAGTGTCATTGGTCAAGTGGTTGGGGCGGGAGTCTGCGATGGGACAGGGTTTGGGGTTGTGAGGTTCTCGGATCAGAAGGGTGTCGAGGAATGCCTTCGTGCCGCGAAGAGAGGCGGGGTTACCGTTGAAGAAAAAGAGGTCCGGATCGAGAGGCTGGCACCATTTCTTTAGCAAAGATGAAAACAAAAGATGAAACAAAGATGAAACAAAGATGAAACAAAGAGGATCAACCATTCAAACAGAGCAATTCTTTTCTTTTTTTCAAGGGTTAGGGCTTTAGGCTTTCGCATTCCTTATCGTAACATTCTCTTCACCGACAATAGCATCACTGACAAACAAACCGCCAAATCCTCCGCACTCTCCAGCGCTCGTGATGACACTCTCGCCGGCTGCTGTCCCGCACGTCACAACTGCGTTCTTTAGGGTCTCGTACGCCTCGTAAAAAAACAGGCAGACCTCGCCCTCCAGCACCACGGCCTTTCCGCCCTCGGAGACGTTCGCGGGGCTCGAAAGATCCTCGATACCTAAATCTACCCCCGAGTTGCCGACGTGAATCGGAGTGATTCCCTCCCTTCCGCGCTGAGAGGAAGGGAGAGAGGAGAGGACAGCGAGTGCGCGAGATACTTGGCTGCATCGAACTGGCCTCATGCTCACAAAGACTGGACAGTTCATGTAAGGACCGGATTTACGCGCAATCAAATTAGTTTTGTAGACCGGCGGGGGAGAATTCAAATCCAAGGAGCGAGTTGTTATCGAAGAAAGAGAAAATATACGGTCGACCAAGAGGGTTGAGGGGAGGAGGAAGCTTATTCCATTTGTGGGCCAGAGCATAACAACGTCATCAAAAACTCCTTCGCGGCTCCTCCTCCCTCCCCTCCAAACCTCATACCCTGGCAAATCCGTCCTCAGATCGGCTTCTCCCCCGACCAGCTCCTTGGGATTCCTAGCGCCATATTCTACTGCTTCGAGGATGTGGATCCTGGGATTATGGGAAGCGAAGAGGAGAACGTCAAGCGCGAGGACGCGGGGGACAGTCAATAGGTGGAGGGAAAGGTGGGGGGACTTGAAGGGAGGAGAGGAGGGGGGGACTTTGTTCTGTCGACAGAGAAGTCTGTGAGAAGTTGAGAGACGACACTTCTCACGAGGAAAGAGTAGGGCATTGTGGTGCTTTTTTGTGGTGGTATTTATGGAGGGCTGGGAGGTGTCATTGAGATTGCTGTTGCTAATGGCATTCTTTTCATTATTTTCCTTTGTTGTGGTAATACTTGCAGGGGGGAGAAAGGAAGAAAATAAATCCTCACCAGCATCAGCACAGGCACCAGTATCGTTATCGTCCTTGAGATATAATGAAGCCTGCTTCAGCGTGGTGCGCAGCTGCATCAAAGAAGCAGAGCTTGTCGCCTCGAACTTGTCCCCAGCACTCATGTTGCCTTGTTTGAGTTTGTCGTGTTTGTTGTTTCTTGTCGTTGTCTGTTGAATGCCTTCGTTTCGTTTGTCGTGTTTGTTGTTTATTGTCGTTGTCTGTTGAATGCCTTCGTTTCGTTTGTCGTGTTTGTTGTTTATTGTCGTTGTTATTCGTTGTTATTCAATGCTCTTTTTTTTTCCTTTTTTCACTTTCCTCTGAATGTCACCTTCGTCCTGTTGTCTACTCACACGATCTTCTTCACCTAAACCTATTCTGGTCCTCGCCCCGTCCCGTTAGTTACCGACAGCCTTTTTGGTCCACCAGGTCTCTGCAGCAAAGTGAAGACCCCGAAGACAGGCAAAGTAAAATCCGTGTTTGGCAAAGAATGCGTAGGATGTTGAGGCCGCTCCAAAGGTGCGGGAGATAAACGAATCGTCGCTTGAGCCTGAGGACGAATTTGAGTTGATTATGAACATTATTGCGTGTAGAGGAGGATTATTACAAATTTGTTGGCAGAGAGAGAGATGAGGCAGGGAATCCAGGAAGCCCCGTTAGTTTGGGTTCTCTTTAACAAAAATTGCCGTCGTCCACATTCCTACATTCAATACATAGCCGCTTCACTCAAAAAAGTCAGTTCGCGAGTATCCAACTAAAGACCTTTTCGTTTGCTGACTTCTTCTTCCGTTCACTTTTGTTGCATCCATATGCATGAAATGAATGATGTTGACCCCGGGTCCTCTGCACCGAGGGAGGAATTCGTTAAAAATGCGAGTCTGGGACCGACCATAACTACCACTTTCGAAGACTCTGACGACGACTCTGTAGAATTTGTGGAGGATGAGTTCTACTGTGAAGGTATGGATGATGACGATGAAACGTGGATTGAAAAGCACATTTTGCGGAGGTCTGAACAAGAAAATATTACATTTGCAGAATTGACCGAAGAACAATTGAAAAACTCGAAGCGTGTTAAAATGAAAGTGAGAACTAAGGACAAAAAAATGAAGGAGATTGACGTGATTGTCCCTCCACGCATGAAGGGCATGATGGGGAAAGAAAGTAACGACGGTCCCAAATCACCAGTTCTTCAGTGTCCACTTTGTTTCACTACAATTTGCATGGATTGTCAGGCGCATGAGAAGTTCGAGGGCCAGTACAGGGCAATGTTTGTGATGAACATCATTGTGGACTGGGAAACCAATGTCAATGATGCGGTGGTGGGAGGGGAGGATGAGGATGAGGATGAGGATGAGGATGAGGGGGGCGGAAGGAATGGGCGTGTTTACTACAAGACACAGTGCTGCTCCTGTGGGACTGTTGTTGCAGGACTGGACATGAAGGAGGAAGTTTACTACTTTTTTGATGTTCTGGCCAGCTCTTGAAGATCGGGCATTATTTAGGATGTCTATAAAAATCTATGTATGGTGGGAATATAATTAAATAGGCCAGGGAAGAGGGACGCGAAGCCGGTAGATGAATATTGCGTTAAATGAAGAGAGTAGTAGTTCCTTTAAAAAGACCCTTGTGTTTTCAAGATTACATTATATAAAACTCCCTACCAGCCCCCTGAGTCACGCCGTCGGTGAAGTTGGTTGGCTCTGTCTCACATTCGCTCACGAGTAAGCATGTACATTATCAACACTGCGGAAGATACGCTCGGCTTCCTCTCCATCGATGCCGGCGGCTACAGCAAATTTGAGATGTGCCGTTTCTCTGTCGGGGTGGAAGAAAAAGCCGTTCTTGTCGCATTTGGACCCCTCCGGAACACCGCAAATCTCAGCATTGTATCCCATCTGGGCATTGAAGGTGTGCAGGAGGAAGAGACGCAGGCGGTTCATGTACAGTTCGTGGTCTGCAGTTCCATTAGATGATTTGTACTCGTTGTAAAACTCGGCGCTGTCTTTGAGGAAGCCATCCAGTATGGCGTTATTGGCGGTCATTGTCTGGTACTGCTGATTCTGCTGCTCTCGGTACTGCTGCTGTTGGCAAGCTAACGAGGGAATGACAAACCCTGCTCCGTTGCCGTCGTCGTTGTCATCATCGTCGGAGGAGCCCGTCAGGTCCAGCACCTCAGAGGGGGTGTCCTTCATCTGCAAACGCGCGTCGATGCGAAGGTTTGCGAAGAGAGATGATGCACCGTTAGAAAATCGAAAGAAGACTTTTTTTCTTTTTTGTCGACGGTGGCGAGAACTAACAATTTTGAAGTTTAATAGTCACCGACAGACTTCCTTTTTGTATGAACAGGAGTAGGATCTCCTCTACTGCCTGGTTCACTTCCTTTACTGAATGAACAGAAACAGGATCTCCTCTTCTGCCTGGTTCATCTTCTGCTGTTTCACTCAGCTGTCGAGGCTCTTGGACTGGCAGTTTTGTGAGGCACTAGCACTTCAGCTTTCTCGTAGTCCTTCTAAATACGAACGGAGTTTTTTTTCTGACGCTGCTAGCATTTTCGGTGTGAAGGATGGGCTCAAAAAACGGCACCCCTCATCAATTGTAATTGAGATACATCGGAATGACGATAAGTTCGTGTGGTTTGCGGATGTTCTTTCGGCTATCAACAGAGCTAACAGCCAACCATTTTGCCTCTTTCAGCGGCGTGTTGCTAAATCGGAGCAACTGCTCATAATTAATTTTGTGGAGATCATGGAACACATTCTTGGCGACACAGTTGATTTACAGGTCGATGACTACAGCGGGTGTGCGGTAATAGTGGGAATACAAACGAAAATCGCACCAGCAACAGAAGCTGTTGTGTCTCAAAATTCTGCCATTGGTTCAACAATGGAATGGGTGGATGAGATTCTTGTGAAAAAAGGCGTTTGTCCGTACACAAAGAGTTCAGCAAAAAGCGGCCAAGGCCTGAGGGAACTCGGAGTGGTACCAGGGAAAGTAATGTACCTCCATCACCAAACAAATTCGATCACGAGACTCCTTGAGGACTACTGCCGCGCTGCGAGTCGATTCCTGAGTGAGAATGGTTGGTCCTCAATTTTACTTGTGGCACCTTTTTTCAATGATCGTTTCGATGATTGGCTGCTTCTCTTCGACGGGCTGGAGGCGATAGCCATTTCTGTCGGGGAGAGTGATAAAATTGGCAATGTATGCTTCCATCCGTTGTATCAGACACCTTCTCTTTGGCGTTCGTTTGGTCACCTGCCTTCTCTACCTCGCTTGAAGCAGTTTTGGTTGGACGAGGAGGGGGAGGGAATGCCGATCTATTCTGAGGCTGAGATGGAGCGGGCAGCTTGGCGAATGCGACAAACTCCTCACGCCACGATCAACTGCCTCTATTCTGCTGACCTAGCGGCTGCTGAGAAAAAGCGAGTCTCGCGCTCACTTTACACAAGCAACATCAAAATGTTGATGAGTAGCGATTGATGTAAATAATTAATCGAGAAGCAATTGATGAGTAGAAATTTTGCCTAAATTTGCATAATTGTCGCATTAGTTCATTTTAGATGCAAATTTCGGCGCAACGCAACATTATTTCGCTCAAAAAGCTGTGTCACACGGGGCGTCGATACGCTTATAGAGATAGCAATAGCCGTGCTTCAGGGGAGGATTCTCGCTGTAAGCTACCTTCTCATCATTGAAAATGGTCCACTTTCCATTCTTCTTGATGTGGCAAACATAGTGACCGCTTGATGTGTTCTTTCCGATGTGACTGATGAACCCCACCAAACTGTACTTTCCCTCGCCATCTCGAAGCGGGATTTTTTCATCTTCATCGTTGTTGTTGTTGCCGTTATTGCCGTTATTGCCGTTATTGCCGGTATTGCCCCCTCCCCCACTTCCCTCCCCTCCTCCCCCCAGCATAGCGATCTCGGCATCGAGGTTGTCCATATGACTGAAAAGCCAGTCGGCCGCCCGGTCCGGCGTTCTGGTTGCCTTGAGGACGGCGCGGACCTGATCGGCCGTGAACATCCCTAGATTGGCGACGAGTTCCGACACAACCCCTTCGTCCACCGCGTCGCCTCCTTCCCTGCCTCCGCCTCCGGCCGCGCCCCCGAATTCATTGGCCCCAATTTCGTCGTTAAAGTTGGCGTCCTGGCTGTGTTCGAAAATCCAGTTAGTAGCTGCCTCGATATCGCTTCCACCAACGGTCATGAGAGCTCTGGTGCACCCATTCTTTGTGAAGCCCATATCCATCAGCATCGCAAGCGCGCCCTCATCGACTGTGACGCCGCCTCCTCCACCTCCATTCCCTCCACCCCCCCCACCCCCTCCATTCCCCCCCTTCCCCCATCCCCCTCTTGACCTGCACCCAGTTTCTCAGCAATGAAGTTTGAAATCTCGCTCCCATCGAGGATTCCGTCGTGATTGACATCTGCCTCCTGGAACATAGCACGCAACGCCTTATCCTCGGTCGCCGACAACTTCGCCTCTGTCGCATCTCCGGCCTCCGTCTGTATCTTCGTCATCACCTCCTGAGTCATGAACGTGCTGACGGGCAAAGCCC
>ERZ651776.3313-NODE-3313-length-16182-cov-3.759205_pt1 | contig 16182 bp, 16 predicted proteins | sample MGYA00514761_ERZ651776 | MGnify/ENA metagenome assembly ERZ651776 | reverse complement strand
TCAAATAATGTATTAGGATCTGTTGCATCTTCTACGTCAGGTCTTCCAGTAAGTATGCCATCAGTTACTAGAGAGTAATTTTGGCTTATTGCAGTTGAGTTTACTTCTGGTGTACCTGTAACGACAGAGGAAATAGAGAAACTCTCATCTTCTGTCATTGTAGCATCTGAGACTACAGGAGAACCTGTGACAACCCCTGATGCTGTTAGGTCGTGGTCTTATTCCCGAAGACATCTTTTGGGATGCTATGGGGGTAAGTGATAGTAGAACTAAAAAGGAATGGGCTGAAAATGGCTATATAAATAGAATAGTAAAGGGTAGAAAGAACAAAGATGGAGAAGATGTAGGACGTAAAGGCTATATTGATGCTGGTTCTATAAAGGCTACTTATCGTGAGGATATGCGTAGGCAAAACTTCTGCTTTGAAAAGGGTAAGTATCATTGTCGTCTTTAGAACAGCTAAACAATTAAAAAACTAATAGAACTAGTTTTTTCATAATAATTGATTTATAGTTAATAAGCATAAATATACAAATTACTCCACAAACTTAATGAAGAGGATATGCCGATGATTTAGTTTCCTACAATTTATTTATTTTTGATTTGTTACCTTTCTTATCTAAAGCAACAAAAACAATAAAGCATTCACAATTTTTCTTTGTATTGTCTTTTATTAAATTTGTACTAGACACATCTACTTTTATTCTTAGAGAGGTATTACCAAATTTAATTATCTCTGCATCAAGTTTTACAAGGTCTCCTATGTGAATTGGTTTTAAAAACTCAATATCGTCAACAAACTTTGTAACACAATATTTCTTAGAATATTTAACTGCTAATGCGTAGCCAATTTCATCTATCCACTTCATTACTTTACCACCGTGAACATAACCACTGAAGTTAGCATCATTAGGTTCAGCTAAAAAAGACATTGATAATTTTGTATCCATATTACTCAAAAATTAAAACATTTTAACATAAGACAAATTATGGAATCATTTGATTCTTTTGAATTTGGATGGTTCAATATACTTATAATATCTTAAGCCCAGTGTTTTTCTTCCTGAACTTAATGAAGAGAATATACCTGTGATTTAAAATAAAAATGCACCCCGTTCTCTTGCTATTATATCCATTGCCAACCATAACTCTTTTGGTTGCTGACTTGAATACCTGTGTTTAGCCCAAGTAATAAATGATTTCATCTTTGGGAAGCCAAATCTTACACAGCCAATAGCATCAGCCATTTCCTGCGCTGTAAATAACTCTATTTTCTTATTATTCTCATCAAGTATTGTGGCGAAAGTTCCTTTCTCAAACTCTTCGTTGGTGCTAAACCAACAGGAAGGTTTTTTTAGTCCCAGTTTCTTCTCTGCCCCACTTGTTTTTATTTCCCAATCTATCATAATGCTATGAGCGTGGATGAGGTTTGTGTAGTGATAGTAAATCATATCTATTGTTTTATTAGTTCCATTAGTTTAGTTGCTTCTGCTTGTTTGTCATCCCTTCCGCAATAATGGCGCAACATAGTAGCCGATTTGTGACCTGAAACACTCTGTATTAGCCTCTCGGGGATATCGTTGTTGTAAAGCTGGGATAGGCAGGTTTTTCTAAATCCGTGACTGCTAAAAGCCTCCCATTTAGGTATAGACCTTATCTCGCTTTTATTCTTACTTACTCTTACTGATTTATCAGTTGGCGCATCTATCCCAGCCAATCGGCAAAGGGTCTTTATGTGTTTGTTGTAAGTAACGTTATGAATGATGCGAAATAAGCCAGTTTCTATGAGTTCTATTGCCTGTTTATCCGCTACTGGAACAACTACCTCCTCAAAAGTTTTATAGGTCTTGTAAGAGCAGTAATAGGCTCCATTTTCCTTTGTGAAGTTTGATGAGGTTAGTGGTGGATGGAGTTGCTCCCCGTTTTCTTTTACCCCCAGTAAATCACTTACCCTACATCCTACTACCATTTGAATGATTGCTAATCTATGAGCGTTTGAAAGTGCTGGTTTTAGCCCCTCTAACTCTATAAATCGCTTTATTTCTTCATCTGTTAGTCTTATTATTTCTTCGGGCTTTGGCGGGGGGCATTCGGGTCTTTTCCAAGTCCTTCCAAAGCCTTGATAAACTCCCTCTTCTTCCATCTCAATCTCTGCGAATGAAAATAGCCTTTTCATAAGTGCCATTTTTTTTGCGAGAGTTTGGTTTCCATACCCTTTTGTTTTTTTACAATAGGCAAAAAACTTATTCAAATCAGCCTTTTTAGTATTTTGAAGAGTAAGCGTAGCCCTATCCTCCATCGCTTTGGATGAAAGCCACTCATTTATTAGATTTTTGAAACTCTTGTAGTGCCTGATAGTTCCACTTGATAGACCAATACCTCCCTTTTTATTATTTAGAACTGGTGCCATCTCAATAAACTCATCTATCATTTTGAGTAGTGGAGTTTCTTTTGTGATTGTCTCCTCTTCTTTTCCTGTCCTAACCCGTTTATGGGCTTTTACTATCGCTTTTTTTAGAACTGCTTTATTGGGCGGTTCCTCATTACAATAATCTTTATAATAGCCTCTAATGAATGTTAGGATGTTGTTTCTATTGTCTTCAATCCATCTACTCTCAATCCGCTTTTCTTTTACTTTGCGCCTCTCGTAGTTCCAATCTACGGTGGCTACAAATACTCCCGTTGTTGTTGAAATCTGCTTCCTGCTTCCGTCATAATCCTTTATGTAAGTTGCTACACGGATATTGACCTCTTCATTTGGGAGAACCTGACCGCTTCGGTCAGTTTTCTCCTTCATCTTAAATTGTAGTTTCATTAATAATAACTAAGTATTCTATTAGCCATTTCATCTTCAATATTCAATTTCTTAACAGAGCAGGTAATATTAGTTGCTTTCTTACCAATCTCCTGATAAGTATGATGATTTGGATTTACATTATACTTACCCCCAAGAACATCTGTAAGCACATGAAGGCTTATTTCTATATCTTCGTTTTCAAAAATTGGAAGGTCATATATAGTTACTATTGAACCATCCCAGGAATTTAAGACATTGACATTTACTCTTTCTACAATTTGAAGGGTGCTACTCTGCTTCACACTACCCTCATTTGTTTGTTGATTTTTCATATTTCAAACTTATTTAGATTGTGTGGCGATTTCGCCACAACTTTTGCGGTGAAACCCATTCTAATGCCCTCCTAATGCTATTTCCTTTTTTTTTAGGAAGTCAAATGGATGCTATAAAGTCAGTAAATACGCTGTTTTCCCTGTTTTTGTAAGATGTGTAATATGTTCTCCCTGGGTCACGAATAAATCAACAAAAAGTGGAAACGAAGCAAGCTCAAAATAAAGAGCTTGCTTTTTATTTTGAGTGATGCTGGAGTTTCTTTTGTTGATTTTCAAAGCGGAGCTTTATGAGAATCTTTCATTTTCTTTTAGCTATTGGGAAAATCATAAATATCTTATTTTAAACTACTTAAAAATATTTGAGTACGATTCTTTTGAAGAGGACCCACACTAGGAGTTATTGATTTTTTTAAGATTTTGTATCTTGATATTTTAAACAGAAAATCAATTGCATTTAAACTTGTCCGATAGGGATATAAGTACAGAAAAAGCAGCTCAGCTTTTAGAAACTCATTACGGAATTAAAGGAAAATTACTTCTACTTCCAGGTGAAATTGATTTTAATTTCAAAGTCACCACTGCAGAGAAAAAGCGGTATGTTTTTAAAATTGCACCCAAAGATGTTGATTTTGATTATTTGGATTTTCAGCAAAAAATTCTTTTGCATCTCAAAGGGCAAGATGCACCTCAGGTTATACCGGACCTCCATCAAAATCCCACTGCAGTTTTTTATTACGACCAAGGTGAAATACGATCGATGCGTTTGCTGTCATGGATTTCAGGGCGAGTTTGGAGTCAGGTCAACCCTTATACTAAAACCTTACGCTATCGTCTTGGGGTCTTCTGTGGGAGTTTAACCCAGCGGTTGCAGTCTTTTGACCATCCCTATGCCCACCGATACTTTGAATGGGATTTAGCCCAAGGGAAATGGGTAGAAGAGCATTTGAGTCTTTTTAATAAAAAACAAAAAGCTACCATACAGTTTTTTATTGATTCCTTCAAGGACATTCAAGAATCCTATCAAACCCTGAGAAAAAGTGTAGTGCACAACGACGCAAATGACAACAACATCATCGTATCCGAGGATGTAGTCAGTCCAAGTATCTGTTCGCTAATAGATTACGGAGACGCGATTCACACCCAGACCATAAACGATCTTGCTATTTGTTGTGCATACGCCATTATGGACGTTCCCGATCCGCTAGAGGCAGCACTTCCGTTGGTAAAAGGATATCACGATTCTTTTCCACTTGAAGAAAACGAACTTGCTATTTTATACACACTTATTGGAATGCGCCTTGTAGTGTCTGTTACCAAATCCGCGATCAATAAAATAGAGAACCCCACTAATGAATATTTGGGGATTAGCGAAAAACCAGCATGGGAGCTTCTTCAAAAGTGGGTTACTATTACTGCAGACTTTGCACATTTTCGATTTCGAGAAGCCTGTGGACTAGAGCCCCATCCCCACTATTCTGATTTTGTAGCCTGGGCAAAACAGGAAGATGTTTCACTACAAGCACTCTTCCCAACTTTAGAAAGAACCTCTGTATTTCCATTAGATTTAAGTGTTTCTAGTTCTTGGGTGGGGAGAGAAGAAACCTTTAATGACTTGGACCACTTTCAATTTAAATTGAATCAAATCCAAAAAACAAATTCTGACAAACTCATAGCCGGGGGATATTTAGAACCTCGGTCACTTTACACCTCTTCAGCCTATGACAAATACGGAAACGAAGGACTGGAAAAAAGATGCATTCACCTAGGGGTTGATTTTTGGGTTCCCGCTACCACATCTGTCCATGCTTTGTATGAAGGGGAAGTAGTTATGGCGGTCAATGACAAGGGCGATAAAGCATATGGGGGAATGATTGTACTAGGGCACAATGTAAAAGACATCACATTTTATACGCTTTATGGTCATTTATCAAAAAAAAGTATAGCAGAAGTTAACATCGGTAAAAAAATAAGCAAAGGTGCTTGTCTAGGATGGATCGGAAAAGTCATAGAAAACGGCAATTGGGCGCCCCATTTACATTTTCAAATCACACTTTCGCTTTTAAATTATCAAAACGATTTTCCAGGAGTCACCTATCACAAACAAATCCAGACCTGGAAATCCCTTTGTCCCGACCCTAACTTGCTTTTTAAAAATGTTGATTTGAACGTATCAACAGAAGTAAATACAGAAGCCCTAATAAAAGATCGCAAAGCACACTTGGGAAGAGGCATGAGTTTACAATACCAAACTCCTATTCATATGGTTCGTGGCGAGGGAGCTTTCTTGGTCGATCAAAATGGGCGGCATTATCTAGACATGGTCAATAACGTAGCGCACGTCGGTCATGAACATCCTCAGGTGGTCAGAGCGGGGCAGCTTCAAATGGGGCAACTCAATACCAATACCCGTTATTTACATGAAAATATAAACCGTCTTGCCAAACGATTGACCGCTACTTTTCCCAAAGAATTGAGTGTGGTTCACTTTGTCAATTCTGGAAGTGAAGCCAATGAACTCGCCCTGCGAATGATGAAAACCGTTACGGGTTCTAATCAAATCCTAGCCTGTGAGTCAGGCTACCACGGAAATACCAAATCTTGTATTGATATGAGCTCGTATAAATTTGATGGAAAAGGAGGAAGTGGCAAACCGGAACACATACATATTTTTCCGATACCCGACCCCTTTAGAGGGAAATATCGCGGGGCGGATACGGCTGGTGATTATGAACGTGAAGTGGAAGATCTAATAGGCCTTTTAGAAAAACAGGAAAAAAAGGTAGGAGGATTGATAGTGGAACCCATCATCAGTTGTGGAGGACAGATTGAATTGCCAAAAACGTTTCTGCAAGGGGCATTTAAAGCGGTGAGAAAAGCTGGAGGACTATGTGTGGTTGACGAAGTTCAAACGGGATTTGGTCGTGTAGGATCTCATTTTTGGGGGTTTGAATTGTATGATGTCGTTCCTGATATTGTAACCATCGGGAAACCTCTAGGAAATGGACATCCTGTAGCTGCTGTGGTTTGTACCCCAGAAGTAGCTGCGCAATTCAATAACGGAATGGAGTTTTTCAATACGTTTGGGGGTAATCCAGTTTCCTGTGCTATTGCCCACGAGGTTTTGGAGGTTATAGAAGAAGAAAAACTTCAAGAAAATGCACTTACTATTGGAAGTTTTTTAAAATCAGGATTACGGGATTTAGCAAAACAGCATCCCATTTTAGGTGATATTCGTGGCCAGGGCTTGTTTCTCGGTGTAGAATTTGTGGATAAGGATCTTCAGCCCCTTGCGGCTGAGGCAGATTATGTGATCAACAGAATGAAGACCTATGGAGTTCTTCTAAGTACCGATGGACCTGATCACAATGTTATTAAAATCAAGCCCCCATTGGTGTTTTCTATGCAAGATGCCCGTTATTTTTTAAACCATTTATCCCTTGTTTTGCGAGAAGATTGTATTCAATCAGGATAATAAATGTATACTAAGACAATGATTGATTTTTTTTTGTAAATTGTTTTATCTATAAATTATATATTATGAATGAAATAGTAGTCGTAATTATTGGTGCAATTGTTCTTGTAGGAGGCGTTATTTTATACGCTGTTGTTTCTACAGCCACAGGACTAGAAGAAGATAAAAATCAAAACTACATACCGGATTGGATTGAAAAAAAATTCCCTTCAATTTTTAAGGGAGGTAAGGATCTATAGGATACGATTTTTAAAAAAAATAGAATTTGTTTGTGTTTAAAAGCAATAAACATCAAATTTGTGTTTGTTTAAATCGCATTAAATTACCATCATGAGACCATACCTTCTTAACTTTCTTTTTGTATCCTTTCTTTTTCTAACACAAGTAAAGGGGCAAACACAAGAAAATCCCTGGTTATTTTCTGTCAATTCAAACCTGATACTTCTCAATGAAGAAGGAGTTGAATCTGGAATTAATTTTGGTGGTCCTGCCCTAAGCTTGAGTCGAAACCTTTTTGGAGGGATTTCTTTAGGGACTCAATACGCTTTGGGTAAAGTAGCTAATTTTAACGAATCCTATGACTATTCCTCTCTTGATGGGTTTTTAAAAGTAAATCTCTTAAACGGTAATGTTTTGCCTTACGTTATTGGGGGATATGGTTTTTCCCTATTTTCAGATGGATCAGATAGACCCGGTTTTTTCCCCTCTACAGAAACGAGTAGAACTCTTTTTGGAGGTGTAGGAATTTCTTTCTATCTCAGCGATAAATTTGCGGTAAACCTCCAATCTACCTTCAGGTCTATGAATGAAAATGATGGATTTGATCACATTCAAAATTTTGTGGGCTTGAGTTACGGTTTTGGATCTGGAGACACCGATGGGGATGGTGTTTCTGATAAAAAAGATAAATGCCCCAATGTTCCCGGCCTTAAAGAATATGAAGGCTGTCCCGATACAGATGGTGATTCAATTATTGACAAAGAAGACCAATGTCCAGAAATTCCTGGATCTCCAGAATTTAACGGTTGTAAAGATACGGATGGAGATGGAATTGCAGATCCAGAAGATAGTTGCCCAGAAGTTGCAGGCACTCTCGAAATGAGCGGCTGTCCGGACACAGATGGCGATGGCGTTGCGGATCCCTTGGATGAGTGTGTCAATAGTTCAGGTCCTGAGGAAAACAACGGTTGTCCATGGCCTGATACAGATGGGGATGGTGTAAACGACAACGAGGACCTCTGTAAGGATGAGCCAGGTTCTGCTGAAAATAATGGTTGTCCTGAATTGTCTAACGAGATTATGGCTACTCTAAATGAGTTTGGCGCAAGAATAAATTTTGCTGCTAATAGCTATCAAATATTCGGTCGTAAAACACTTGAAAATTTAGAAAAAATAAAAACCCTCTTGTCAGAAAATCCTGATGGAAACCTATTGATAGAGGGCTATGCTTCTGCTGACGGAGAAGAGAATTACAATATTGAACTCTCTGTAAAACGCGCTGAGGCGGTTCGGACGTATCTGATTGGTATTGGTGTCTCTGAAACACGACTTGAAGTTCAAGGTTATGGAGAGGAGAGTCCTATTGGTGATAATGAACAACCTGAAGGGAGAGCAGTAAACCGTCGTGTTCAGTTTAAATTAAAGCGTAATTAAGCCTTTTTAAGTAATTGAATTTTAGCTTCTGGATCAGGGGCTCCAAATACATAACTTCCAGCTACAAGAACATCAGCTCCGCAGGAGATGAGTTTGGAAGCGTTCTTATTGGTTACACCCCCGTCTATCTCTATCAAACAGGAAGTCTTTTTATTTTCAATGAGTTCTTTTACTTCTTTGACTTTTTCAAAAGTATTTTCAATAAAGGATTGTCCGCCAAAACCTGGATTGACGCTCATTAAACAGACCAAGTCGATGTCTTGGATAATCTCACTCAGGCTTTGAATGGGTGTGTGCGGGTTTAAAGCAACTCCCGCTTGCATCCCGCAGCCTTTTATTTTTTGAATGCTTCGGTGTAAATGAGTACAGGCCTCATAATGTACGGTTAGAATTTCCGAACCCAAAGCGGCAAAGGTTTCGATATAACGATCGGGATCTACAATCATCAAATGCACATCCAGTGGTTTCTGTACGTGTTTTTGGATGGCTCTGAGAACAGGCATTCCAAAAGAAATATTGGGTACAAAAACTCCATCCATAATATCGATATGAAACCAATCGGCTTCACTGGAGTTGACCATCGCTATGTCTCGCTCCAAGTTGGCAAAATCAGCGGCGAGGAGGGAGGGTGCTATTCGTATGGACATAAAATATATTTGAAGTACAAAGATATAAAAAAAGCAACCCTTGGGTTGCTTTAATTCTTTATCCTAAATAGGTTTTGAGAATTTTACTTCTCGAGGTGTGTTTCAATCTTCGAATGGCTTTTTCTTTAATTTGACGAACCCGTTCCCTAGTGAGATCAAAGGTTTCCCCAATTTCTTCTAAAGTCATCGCATGTTGATCTCCCAATCCAAAATACAAGCGAACTACATCAGCTTCTCTAGGTGTCAAGGTTTCTAGAGCACGTTCTATTTCCGTTCGAAGAGACTCATGCAGTAGGGTTCTGTCTGGGTTTGGTGACTCACCACTGTTCAATACATCGTATAAGTTCGAATCCTCTCCTTCTACTAGGGGTGCATCCATGGATACGTGTCGCCCTGAGTTTTTAAGCGATTCTTTCACATCGTTGATAGTCATGTCCAATTCCTTGGCAATTTCCTCAGCAGAGGGGGCTCTTTCGTGCGCCTGCTCTAGAAAAGCATAGGTTTTATTGATCTTGTTGATGGATCCAATTTTATTGAGTGGAAGACGGACAATACGAGACTGCTCTGCCAAGGCTTGCAAAATAGATTGACGAATCCACCAAACGGCATACGAAATAAACTTGAATCCCCGAGTTTCGTCAAAACGTTGTGCGGCCTTGATCAAACCGAGGTTACCCTCGTTGATTAAGTCGGGGAGTGTTAAGCCTTGATTTTGGTACTGTTTAGCCACAGAAACAACAAATCGCAAATTGGCTTTGGTCAATTTTTCAAGGGCAATTTGGTCTCCCGCCTTGATTCGTTGTGCCAATTCAACTTCTTCCTCCGCAGTAATTAGATCTACTTTTCCAATTTCCTGTAAGTATTTGTCTAGGGAAGCGGTCTCCCGATTCGTAACCTGCTTGGTTATCTTGAGCTGTCTCATTTAAACTATATTTAAATCAAAGTAATACTAGTAATACGAACAAAAAATGCGAATGTTTCAAAAAGCGCCTAAAAAATGTATTATTTTTTTTCAGGTCTAGGTAATAAAGCTTTTCGAGACACTTTTTCCTTTCTCGTACGCGAGTCGATTCCGAAATATTTTACATCTAAAACATCTCCTAGATTCACCACATCACTAACATTTTCCGTACGTTCCCATGCGAGTTCACTCACGTGAAGTAAGACTTCGTTGCCCGGTGCTTCAAGATATTCCACCACTGCTCCAAAATCAAGCATCTTGATGACCTTTACTTCGTACGTTTCTCCAACTTGAGGTTTAAAGGTTATCGAATCTATTTTTGCTTCCACCATGGCAATCCCTTCAGGAGAAGTACCTAAAATTTCAATAATTCCTTCTTCGGTCACAGGATCTTCGTTTACTACAATCGTACAACCTGATTCTTTCTGAAGTTCTTGAATTACTTTTCCACCAGGTCCGATCAATGCTCCAATATACTCGTTCGCAATACGACGGTAAATCATTTTTGGTGCATGTTCTTTTACCTCTTGGTTTGGAGTATCAATAGTGTCTGTAAGGTGTTTAAGAATGTGTAATCTTCCTTCTCTAGCTTGATTTAATGCTTGGGTCATGATATCAAAACGCAAACCTTTTATTTTGATGTCCATTTGACACGCTGTGATTCCGTCGGCTGTTCCAGTGACTTTAAAATCCATATCTCCTAGGTGATCTTCATCTCCTAGAATATCGGATAATACAGCATATTTTTCGTCTTCCGTAATCAATCCCATTGCAATTCCAGAAACGGGCTTATTAATTTGAACTCCAGCATCCATCAAAGCCATGGTCCCTGCACAAACAGTGGCCATAGATGACGAACCATTAGATTCTAAAACCTCAGACACGACACGGATGGTATAGGGACTGTCCGCAGGTACTACTTTTTTCAATGCACGTTGTGCTAAGTTTCCGTGACCTACTTCACGTCTTGACGTTCCGCGTAAGGGTCGTGCTTCACCTGTTGAAAAAGGTGGGAAGTTATAATGCAGATAGAAGCGTTCTTCTCCTTGCTCTGTCGGTAGATCGATGATATTGGCTTCCCTGGATGTTCCAAGGGTTACTGTAGCTAAAGCTTGCGTTTCTCCCCGCGTAAAAATAGAAGAACCGTGTGCGGAAGGAAGGTAATCCACTTCACACCATATAGGTCGGATGTCTGTTGTTTTTCTTCCGTCTAAACGAACACCTTCATTCAATACTAAGTCACGAACTGCTTTCTTTTGTGCTTCTTTGGTGTATCGGGAGATTAACGCTCCTTTTTCTTCTAGCTCTTCTTCAGAAAACTTTGAGATGTAGTTTTCTTTGATTTCAGAGAATTGTTCAGAACGTTCTCCTTTGGAGAGTGCTTTTTTAGCGATGTCATAAAAGCTCTGATAGGTAGCTTCTATGACTTCTTTTTGTAATTCTGCATCTGCATCTTCTTCTTCGTAGGTGCGGGTTTCTTTTTTTCCTGCGGCTTCTGCTAAAGCAACTTGAGCACGAATTTGATCTTTAATTGCTTCGTGTCCAAAAGCGATTGCATCGAGCATTTCTTCCTCAGAAATTTCATCAAATTCACCTTCAACCATGGCCACAGAATCTTCACTTGCACCAATCATAATGTCTATATCCGACCCAGCGAGTTGTTCTTTGCTGGGGTTTATAACAAACATTCCGTCTACGCGGGCTACACGTACTTCGGAGATAGGATATTCGAAAGGAATATCAGAAAGTTGAATCACTGTAGAAGCGGCTAAGCCTGCTAGCGAGTCGGGCATTACTTGGTCATCATGAGACATCAATTGGATCATGACTTGCGTCTCAGCGTGATAGTCACTAGGGAAAAGAGGGCGTAATACGCGATCCACCAATCGCATGGTGAGAACCTCTTGGTCACTAGGACGGGCTTCTCTTTTAAAGAACCCTCCTGGGAATCTTCCGGCTGCTGCAAATTTTTCGCGGTAATCTACTGTCAGGGGTAGAAAGTCTACTGGACTAGCAGTTCTAGCGGAAACTACTGTAGCTAGGAGCATACAGTTGCCCATTCGGACTACTACAGACCCATCGGCTTGTTTGGCTAGTTTCCCCGTTTCTAGGGTAATGGTTCTTCCGTCTTCTAGACGGATTTCTTGGGTAAATGTTTTTGGAATCATTTTTCATTTTTTGGTTAAAACTTCTGTTGTGTGTTGTTGCAACCAATGAAAAACTAAGATTCAGTATAACTTTAGGGTTTTCTGGATTACTTACGTAAACCTAATTCTTTTACAATACTTCTATAACGCTCAATGTCTTTGGATTTTAAATAATCCAGGAGACTTCTGCGTTTTCCTACCAAACGAACCAAGGAACGTTCCGTGTTAAAATCTTTACGATTTGATTTTAGGTGATCCGATAAATGTTGAATTCGGTGGGTAAAGAGGGCGATTTGTCCCTCAGGTGAGCCTGTGTCTTTTTCAGACTTTCCGTGCTTTTTAAAGATACTTTCTGTAACTTCTTTTGAATTGTACATGCCAATATTAATTTTAATGATTTTTATGTATTCGTTATTTTAACGAGCGGCAAATATACAATTAAAGAAATGTAAACCAATTAATTTCAATCAAATAAGGATGAAATTATTTTCGAACAGGCTGATTTAGAATTAAATCGATATACAAATTGATTTTATCTTTGAGGTCATTTCGATGTGAGATAAAGTCTAAAAAGCCTTTTTCCAATTGAAATTCACTAGTTTGGAAGCCCTCGGGCAATTCTTTTCCCGTGGTGTCTTTCACCACTCGGGGTCCTGCAAACGCGATCAAGGCTTTTGGTTCTGCGATATTGATGTCCCCTAACATCGCGTAGGATGCGGTAGTTCCTCCTGTAGTGGGATCCGTACAGAGAGAAATGTAGGGTAATTTTGCTTCGGCGAGCTGCGCTAATTTGGCTGAGGTTTTGGCCATTTGCATCAAGGAGGTTGCCGATTCCATCATCCGTGCCCCTCCTGATTTGGAAATAATGACCAAAGGGAGTTTGTGTTTGATTGCATAGTCCGTGGCACGAGCAATTTTCTCTCCCACTACAGACCCCATAGAACCTCCTATAAAACGAAAGTCCATACTGGCAAGGACTAGTTTTTTACTTTTGGAAGGGCCTACTGCTGTTCGTATGGCGTCATGAAGCCCCGTTTTTTGATAAGCGTCCTTGAGACGGTTGCTGTATTTTTTGGAGTCTTCGAACTTTAAAAAATCCTTGGATTTTAGTTTCTCATTGAGTTCTACAAATTCGTTGTCATCAAAAAGAATTTCAAAGTACTCCTTGCTGCCAATGTGAACATGGTAGTCGTCTTCTGGACTGACATATTTATTTTCAGCGAGTTCTTTGGCTTCAATAATTTTACCCGTAGGGGTTTGATACCATAGTCCTTTGGGAATGTCCTTTTTTTCTTCCGTCTTGGTATGAATCCCTTTTTCGCTTCTTTTAAACCAACTCATATGTCCCTTTTAATCAATGATAAAAATAAATGAAAATTAGAGCGTATTTACATTATTTAAGTCTTCAAACGCCTTTTTTAAACGCGTTTTAAACGTTTCTTCACCCAGGCGAAGCCACTTTCTGGGATCGTAGTGTTTTTTGTTAGGTTGGTCAGCGCCTTCGGGATTTCCGATTTGGTTTCTAAGGTACTCTACCTGGTCATTCATATAATCTCGAATTCCTTCTGTAAAGGCAAATTGAAGGTCGGTATCAATGTTCATTTTGATTACGCCATAGCCTATAGATTCCTCAATTTCTGCTTGGGTAGATCCAGAACCGCCGTGGAAAACAAAGTCAACCGTGTTTTTTGGAAGTTGGTATTTATCTGAAATATACTCTTGAGAATTCTTCAGAATTTTAGGCGTTAGTTTAACATTCCCCGGTTTGTAAACTCCGTGAACATTTCCAAAGGCTGCCGCTACAGTAAATTGCGAACTTACCTTGCTCAATTCTTCAAAAGCGTAGGCTACTTCTTCGGGTTGGGTGTAAAGTTTAGAAGCATCTACATCGCTATTGTCCACACCGTCTTCTTCTCCTCCGGTAATTCCCAATTCGATTTCTAAAGTCATTTCCATCTTGGACATGCGCTCTAGATAGCTTTTACAAATGCTGATATTTTCTTCTATGGGTTCTTCGGAAAGATCAATCATGTGCGAGCTGAACAAAGACTTACCGTGTTGTTGGTAGTAAGTTTCGCTAGCGTCTAACAATCCATCAATCCACGGGAGAAGATTTTTTGCACAATGGTCAGTATGTAAAATAACGGAAGCTCCATAGGCTTCTGCCAGTTCGTGAACATGTTTTGCTCCAGCAATGGCTCCTGCAATAGCTGCTTTTTGGTTTTCGTTTGAAAGGCCTTTTCCAGCATTAAATTGAGCGCCTCCATTAGAAAATTGAATAATTACTGGGCTGTTTAAAGTAGCAGCGGTTTCCAACACAGCATTGATGCTGTTACTGCCAATTACATTTACTGCGGGAAGGGCAAAAGCTTTTGCTTTGGCAAGTTTAAAGACTTCTTGCAGTTGGGTTCCAGTGAGTACACCAGAAGGGATAGAATGATTCATCAATTTTGGTTTGATGCAAAAATAGAAACTATTTTGATTTTAGAATGGATAATTGATTCCGATATTAAAAACGGCGTTTTTAAAATTGTATTCCGCCCACCAGCGTTGCTCTAAGGGAAGCGCTGGATTATAGGTTTTGAAACCCGTATCAAAGCGGAAGACAAAAAAATCAAAATCATAACGCAGTCCAAATCCTGAGCCAATAGCAATTTCAGAGAGGTCTTCCAAACCTTCAAATTTCATTTTTGGATCTTCGATATCATCCCATAGGTTCCACACATTTCCCAAATCGATAAAGAGCCCTCCTTTCAAAGGACCTGTAATGGGAAAACGATATTCCAGATTAAAGGCCAACTTAAAATTAGCTTCGTTAAATTCATTGATGTTACTACTGATACCGGGACCTAGTTTATAGGCTTTCCAAGCTCTGTTGTCATTTGCTCCCCCTGAGAAATACGATCGGGCAAAAGGGATGTTCGTAGCATTTCCAAAAGGCAAAGCGATTCCTGTAAAGGCGTGAAATGCAAAGACCCGCTCCCTGCCTAACGACCAGTGCTTAATGTAATCTAACTCCGTCTTAATGTATTGGGAGGGGCTCACTCCGCCTAGAATATTTTGACCCAACTCATTTTGATTGGAATTAATAGTTTTTAAAAATTGGTTTAAAAGAGTACCTACCCAATCCAATTTCCATCTCAGTTGATAAAAGGTGTTGTCAAAAATACTTTCTTGACTATTGAAGTTCATACTGAACGAGGATCCCAAGATTAGGTTGTTTGCCGTAAGTCGGTCTAGGCGTTCTTTGACGGTATTCACCGTTTTAAAAGCTTCATCTTCTATGTCTAGAGGTGTTTCATTATTGAGTACAGCGGCAATAAATTGGCTTGTCCCCTCTGGAATCACTAAATTTCCTGAAGAATCTAAGCTGTTTGGATCCGTATTGTAGTCTAGTGCAATTCGATTTAAGCGGTCGTAGGAGTTTCGATAAACATTAAAGTAGTTGGATAAATTTCTGTTGTTTACAAATTCGAGATCGATCCATTTGAACTGTATTCTTTTTCTCTCTTTGGGTTGCCAATCAAACTGATAGGTCCCTTTAAAAAACTGCTTGTCCAAACCAATGTTTTCTTGAAGACTGGTTCCCAATATGAGCTCAGTTTTTGGTGCCATGGTGGGAGGTATCCAGTCTTTTTTACTAAAAGGGAGAAGCAGTCGGGGAACACTTAATTTAACATCTGCTTCTAGGCTTGATCCAATCTCTTTAGACGTTCTTTTTGCTTCTATTGCTAGATAATTGTCTACAACATTTGTTTGCAACCTACTTATATGTGCATCAATTTTATTGGAAAAGATTCTTTATTCAAAGGTCCTTTTGGATTTATTTTCAAATCATTAGGAGGTACACCAGTAGATAGATCAAAAAATAATAATTTGGTAGATGCTATTGTTCAAATATTTAATTCAAAAGAAGAATTTAGATTGGGTTTATCTCCAGAAGGAACCAGAAAAAAAGTCGATAAATGGAAAACAGGTTTTTATTTTATAGCAAAAGGAGCAAATGTACCTATTGTTATGGCAACTTTAGATTTTGGAAAAAAGGAAATAAAAGTTTCTGAACCTTATTATACAACTGATAATATGACACAAGATTTTGAATTTTTTCATTCTTTTTATGATGGAGTAGAAGGGAAAAAACCAGATTTACAATAATAAATAGGTGTTTACACC
>ERZ651776.3312-NODE-3312-length-16190-cov-2.964315_pt1 | contig 16190 bp, 13 predicted proteins | sample MGYA00514761_ERZ651776 | MGnify/ENA metagenome assembly ERZ651776 | reverse complement strand
GACACTGAGGCCAGCGGGGCGCTGACAGCGTCATCAGAGCTGGATGGTTTAGGACCGCCTGCTGAACGCGCATTCGCTTATCGAATTCGCGCCAACAACGTGTCGATCAATAACGCCGACATCGTCTGGCGTAATGACATCAACCCTGAACCGTCTGTCCTGCATGTCACAAGCCTGACTGAGGAACTCAAGGATACGACGCTGGCGCTTACTAGCGAGGGCCTCGTCAATGGCAAGTCCTTCAAAACCGACCTCACCATTCGAGATGTTGAATCACTGCTGGTGGTCGATGACTGGCTGATCGATTGGGCCGGAACGGTTGGCGGCGCGACCTTTGACGCGACAGCCCGCCTCGATTCGCTGGAGTCAATCGGCACGTCTGAGCTCTCGCTCTCGGTCCATGCCGACAGCGCCAATCAACTATTGACCACACTGGCATTACCCACCATAGAAGAGGGACCCATTGATATTGACGTCGCGTTGAGTCAACAAGGTAAACGCTTAGCCCTCACTCTAGACGCGCTTTTTGGCGAGTTTCATTTTAGTGGCGACGGCAGTATCGACGACGTCCAAACCTTTGAGTCGAGTCACCTCAACCTGATGGCTGAGGGCCCCAGCCTTAGCCATCTTGGGTCTGTCATGGGGCAACCAAACTGGCCTGAAACGCCATTTGAAATCGACATCGAAGCAGTGCAGAACGGCGTCAAAATTGACGTCCCCCTCGTCATGTTGCAAAGCGATGCGGTCAGCCTCTCGCTAGCAGGGGGCTTCGCCGATTACCGCCAGCCAAGCACGGGGGCACTAGACGGCACGATCGATATCCCTGCCCTGGGACGATGGGGCGCCGCGTTGGCATTACCCCCAGAGCTGATTGGCCCAGTCAATGGCAGTGTCTCGCTAAAGAGAACGCAAGGCGGCGCCGATATTGAGGTTCGCACCGAAAGTCCCTTCGCATCGCTCGCCATCGCAGGGCGGCTCGAGCCGGGTGAAGCCATGCTGGGGTCAACGGTCTCGATTCGGGGGAAAATGGACGATCCAGATCGGCTACTAAGCCTCATTACTGGAACCTCCACCCCGCTCCCCTCGGCAACTTTTGAGGGCAATCTCTCAATCGAGTCCCCCGAGCTGGCTCGTGTGAGCGAGCTCCGTATTAGCGTCGGTCAGAATGAGCTCGTGGCAAACGGATTACTGGGCTGGTTTTCCCAGCGATACGCCACTCGTATTCGAGTATCCCTCGAGTCCGACAGTCTTCAATCGAGCGTAGACCCCTTTGTGCGCAACGCAGACGCGGTCCCCCCGCTGCCGGTTCTTGCTCGCGCTATGGTCACCTATCGAGCCTCGCAACAGTTCTCTATCGAAGAGGGTGAATTACAACTCGCAGAGGGTGAGGGACGCTTCTCCGGCCTGTTGTCATTGACCGAAAAAAAACCCGTTCTCAGGGGTGACTGGGACCTGACCTTTCCTCAGCTACAACCGCTACTGACTCAATTCACACTGCCCGCTTATGTAGAGCAGCCGGTCGCTTTCTCTGGTCGTGTCGGTTGGCGAGAGGGCCAGCTTGCCATCTCAGCAGGGCAACTCCAGTTCGGCACCGCGTCCGTGACCGGTAATTTATTATTAAACCAGCGCTCAAAGCGGATTGAATTTGATCTTGATGCGGAGGCGCCGGATTTAGCCCTCTACCTGCCTGAAACACTGCAACTGCAGAACCAGGCCGCCATACCCATTTCATTGCGCACAACAGGCACCGTCACGCCCGATGCATGGCATCTCGAAACACTGCAGCTCGATTCTATTCAGGCCGTCATCTCAGGGAATGGCTTACTCGAACGAGATGGTGACGAATTCATCGATAGCCATTTAAATGCAGAGGTAAAGATCGCGAACCTGTCCCCCTTTTCCTCCTGGGTGACTAGGCCGCTCCCCGATCAGGACCTGCAACTGTCAGCTGCCTTGGACTCTAAGGCAGGTGTTCTGCTCATTGAGCAACTCGAGATGCGCTCTGGGAACAGTGATGTATCGGTCACGGGACGGGCAGCTAAGCCCTCCTTTCCCGAACTGACTTTGACGGGCCAAAGTCAACTCATCAACCTCGCCCCGTGGAAGCCTACTTTTTTGGCAGGAAAAGCAGGCATGACCACTGAGATAGCGCCGGCCTCTACCCCACCCCCCACCGGCCAATTGATTCCTGATTACCCCATCTCATTTGCTGCTTGGAAAAATTTCGAAGCTCACATCACTCTCGATATCGACAGCCTGACAGGGCTAATGCGGCCCCTCGAGGATTTGCAGTCCGCTTTCTCGTTGCGGCGAGACGGCCTCCGAGTCGACGAGCTGGCTTTCGATGATGGCGTGAATGGCTCGGTAGCGCTGGCCGGGTCACTGCTGGATCAAGACAACACACCCCAGCTCGATCTCACGCTAACTGGCGAGAGCCTGATTTATGGCATACCAAAAGCACCCGAAGAAGATGTCGATGCATTGCCTGCTTACGATGTAAAACTGCGGTTGACCGGATCAGGGCAAACGACCCAAACTTTGGCCAGTAATCTGAATGGTTACCTTAATCTCGGCATGGGGTCAGGTTATATTCTCAACACGGGTTTTGATCGACTGAGCAACACTTTTTTGCAAGAGTTGAGCAATGCCTTGAACCCGTTTAAAGAGCAACAAACCATGACCGCTATCGACTGTGCCGCTGTGTTTAACACCATCGAAAATGGTCAAGCCTTCGGTCAGCCCTCCATCGTCATCGACACACCAAAGGTTAAAATACTGGCCGATACTCATGTCAGTTTCGACACAGAAAAAGTGAAGGCGAGCTTCAAGACGATTCCTCAAAAAGGACTCGGCATCAACATGTCTAGCCTGGTCAACCCGTTTGTTGAAGTGACCGGCACATTGAGTGCGCCGAGAATTTCTCTGAATCCTGCCAACACGGTTGTCGGAGGGAGCTTGGCTGTCGTGACCGGGGGCATATCACTACTGCTAAGAAGCGTGCTGGAACGCTTAAGTACCGGCGGCAATATTTGCGCAAAACGACTTCAGAAAGCCAATGAGGCGATGGCCGAGCTCGACAGCCTATAACACTTACCTCTACTGGCTCACGCCCCCGATGACACGAAGGTTCAGCACCCCTTCAAGGTTGCGGATTTGCGCCAACAGGGTGTCTTTGGGAACACCATCAAGGTCAATGATGTTATAGGCGATATTGCCGACGCTCTTGTTGAGCAAATCTGCCACGTTCAGCCCGTCTTCACCAATTAACGTGAGAATATGGCTGAGCATTCCTGGCTCGTTCTGGTTAGAAATCGTGATCCTAAAGTCAGTGGTCCTCTCGAGCTCAATGGTCGGGAAGTTCACAGAATTACGGATATTGCCATGCTCAAGGAACGCTTTGAGTTGATCTGCGGCCATGACGGCGCAATTTTCTTCTGCCTCTGCCGTACTGGCACCGATATGCGGCATGAGGATAGCGTCGTCACGCCCCAGTAACAGCGGGTTGGGGAAGTCAGCCACATAACGGCCCAAGGCGCCGTTATTTAAGGCGTCCACCAGATCCTCTGTCACCACAATTTCTTCACGTGCAAAATTGACCAGGCAACTACCGGGTCGAAAATGCGTTAGCATTTCACGGTTGATCAGCCCTCGGGTGGTATCCAAAACGGGCAAGTGCAGGCTGATAAAATCACTGCAGCCCAGTAACGTCTGCACATCTTTCATTCGCCGCACTTCACTCGGCAATCGCCATGCTGCTTCGACCGATAAAGCCGGGTCAAAGCCGACCACGTCCATCCCAAGATCCAGACCCAGTCGCGCTACAAGGCTACCAATTGCGCCAAGACCCACTACACCCAATGTTTTACCTGCCAACTCAGCACCCGCAAAGCGCTTTTTCTCGCGTTCCATGAGCGCCGAAAAATCAGCCGGTGATAGGGTACGATCCTGATTTTGTGCAAAAGCGACGCCACCGACGATATCACGCGAAGCGAGTAACATCGCAGCAGCCACCAGCTCCTTTACCGCGTTGGCATTGGCGCCTGGCGTGTTGAACACGGGAATGCCTCGCGCACTACAAAGCTCAACGGGAATATTATTTACGCCGGCGCCCGCACGCGCGATGGCCGCAACAGAATCTGGAATTTCAGCGTCTTGCAACTTGTGACTGCGCAACAAAATGGCATTGGGCTGTTCAACACCCTCTCCGACTTCAAACCATTCTGGATCAAAGCGCTTCAGTCCTTTGGAAGAGAGCGCGTTGTAGGTTTTGATTCGATGCATAATTTGGCAGTCTGGTCTCGAGAGGGGGCCGCATTGTGCGTCATTGTGTGAAACGAAGCGACCCCCTTTTGTTCACAGCAGCGTCACTTCACCCTCAAACTGCTCGTTAGCAATGGTTCTGATGGCATCCGCTAGTTGCCGGAAAAATACTCGGGCAGGTGATCGGCGCCGCCATGCGAGCACGTGATCTCGACTCATACTCGCCCCCCCCACATCAGTCACTCGCAAGGTATCAGAGTCGTTAATTTCTGACGCGACATACAGCGCGGGTAAAAAGGTGATACCCATGCCCATCACCACCATTTGCCGCAAGGTATCTAGAGAGGTCCCCTCATAATCTCGATTGACCGTTGCGCCCAAGCTTTCGCACAACGCACTGACCTGTCGGTGATAAAGATGTTGCTCATCAATCGTTAGCACCGCCTCGCCCACCAGGTCTTCTGCTTTGATGGTGCGCTTTTGAGCCAATGGATGCTCCAGTGGCAATGCTAATTTCAGCGACTCACGAAACAGGGGGCTCACCTCCAGCTCATCACTTTGCAGGGGCAGCGTCGTCAACACCACATCATGAACCGCCGACTTGACATCTGATCCCAGCTGCGCCGGAATGGCCTCGCGCACATACAGCCGCAGATTCTCAAATCGCTGATGGATTGAGGGGAGTACCCGCGGGAGCAAGTAGGGGCCCAGCGTGGGTGTGACACCCAATCGATACGTACTTTCGCCTGATACGCCCTGTGCCTGATCAGCAAACGCTTTAAATTCCTCGGCTATGCGTCTGGCGCGCGGTAATAGGTCTCGCGCTGCCGGCGTTAACACGACGCCGCTGCGATTTCTTTCAAACAGTATCGTACCCAACGTCGCCTCTAGGGCCGCCATTTGCACCGTGAGTGTCGGCTGCTTGACCCCGATACGATCCGCGGCTCGCCGGAAACTGCCCGCCTCAGCGATAGCCTGAAAATAACGAATCTGCTTGAAAGAGAGCTGCTCAGGCTTTGCCATTTACGATTTCCATGACTGGCTGACTAGCGGCCCAAAACCCACCTGCGATCCAGTACTTGTCAGCTGATCAGTCAATACCGAGTGATAGCTAAAGACTATCACAAAATACTATGATCTTTATTTTTTTAATCACGTATAAAATGCACCGTCGCCGTTATAGCGCCGCAGCACAGCAGGTAACCAACACACTGCGTGACCGTATGAAGCAGACTTCACCGGGGTAATCCACCCGGAGGCGACTGATACACGGTCACGTCACACGGTTGCGCGATCACCAACACAGGGAGAGATGGTTAGATGAATGATGCAGACGTCCTCGGGTTATTCGATGAATGGAATACAGCATTGAGCACGCGTAACCCGGATACCGTGACCGCGCTGTACGCTGATAATGCGGTGTTATTACCCACCGTTTCGAATCAGGTCAGACATAACCACTCAGAAATAAAGGATTACTTCGAAGCCTTTCTGCAAAAATCTCCCCAGGGCGTGATTGACGAGTTCAATGTGAACATCTTGAGTGAGACCCATGTGACCAATTCGGGCATCTACACCTTTACCTTTGGCGACGGATCCAAGGTCAGCGCCCGTTTCAGCTATTTATATGTGGCTTCTGACGACGGCTGGAAAATACTTCAGCACCACAGTTCAGCGATGCCAGAGGGCTAGCCGCATTACTTGATAATCCACTTACCAGTGGATGATGTCGAGCCGATCTGGCTACTAAGGCCTCATTTCACTGGATCTATTTAAGTACGCAGGAGTCGAACCATTTATGTCCCGTTTCTTTGATTTCTCCCATCTTCGGGGTGATGTTTTCGGTGGGCTAACGGCCGGCGTCGTGGCCTTGCCACTGGCACTCGCCTTTGGCGAAGCATCCGGAGCGGGACCGATTGCGGGTGTCTATGGTGCCATTTTGGTGGGATTTTTCGCCGCTGTATTTGGCGGCACACCGTCGCAGATTTCGGGTCCGACAGGACCGATGATTGTGGTTTTTGCCGGCGTATTTGCCTCACTGAGTGGCGATGTGGCGATGATCTTCGCCACTGTCATTTTGGCGGGTGTGTTGCAAATTGCATTTGGAGTGCTCGGATTCGGACAATACATTCGCCTAGTCCCCTACCCCGTCGTATCGGGGTTTATGAGTGGGATTGGCTGCATCATCATTGCACTGCAGTTGGCACGCCTCTTCGGGCATGAACCCGAGGGTGGCGGCACGATACCCGCGCTGCTGGAAGTTCCCTCGGCGATAGCCGACCCCAATTTTAGTGCGCTAAGTATTAGCTTATTAACGCTGGCTATTGTTTTTTTATGGCCCGCTCAGTGGGGTAAGTATCTTCCCAGCCCACTCGTCGCACTCGTCGTCGGTACTCTGGTGAGCATGGGCATCGATGGCGTCCCCATATTGGGTGCCATCCCAACCGGTTTGCCCTCTTTTATCATGCCCTCCGTTTCCGGAGATGCAGCGTTAATCATTATGGAGGCCGCCCTCATCCTCGCCATACTGGGTGCGATCGATAGTCTGCTGACGTCATTGGTCGCCGACAATATGACCCGCACGCGACATGACTCTAACCGCGAATTAATTGGCCAAGGCGTGGGCAATATGGCTGCTGGGTTTTTCGGCGGCATTCCCGGAGCCGGCGCGACCATGCGGACCGTGGTCAATATCCGAACGGGGGGTGTTACCAGGCTCTCTGGGGTGTTTCACGCTCTGTTTCTCCTCGCCGTTGTCCTGGTGCTGGCCCCTTTGGCATCTCAAATTCCCCACGCGGTCTTAGCGGGAATTCTCGTCAAGGTGGGCTACGACATCGTCGATTTCTCCTATTTAAAACGGGCCCACAAAGGCCCTCGCTTCGATCTGGCGCTGATGGTAATGGTGCTGAGCTTAACCGTCTTTGTTGACCTCATTACCGCGGTCGCCGCAGGCGTTGTGGTCGCGGCCATCGCCTATGTTAAGCAAGTCTCTGATGCCCAATTAGCGCTGGCAGCGGGCGATGTGGATAACCTCTCCCAAGGTCTGTCTGACCGAGAAGTTGCCTTGCTCGATGAGTGTGGTGATCATCTGACCTACTTTGACTTTGGCGGTCCTCTGAGTTTTGGCGCCGCAGCAGACTTAGGACATCATGTGCGAGAGCGACTCAGCCCACAACATCACGTAGCGCTGGCGCTCGATTTTGGTCGCGTCCCGTTCATGGATGTGTCGGCGTTACGCGCAATTGAAACCATCGCACAAGACGCCGCTCATGCGGGCAAGCATCTTTTTGTCTGTGGTATTAACGACGCGGTGGCTGCAAGCCTGAGTGGCATGGGAGTCAGTGATCATCTGCCCACTGAAACACGATTCGACACACGGCTTGAGGCGCTTTCTGCAGCCAAAGAGTGGATATTTGAAAATATGCCACCCAACGACGCTGACCGGCGAGATGATCCCAACAACAACCCGGCTACCGGCTAAGTCGCCGCGTCTTAATCTGCGCAGTAACTTGTTACACTCCGCTTGACGTTAGGGAGTGTTGCCGTGAAAACGATCACTATCTGCCTATTAATAGCCTGGCTAGCGGCTTGTGATAGTGCGCCACCTCAGATCGACGGACGGGTTCTCACCGCGTTAGCGGGAGAGGGCCTGATTGTTGATGTCAGAACCCCCGAAGAATTTGCAACGGGTCATTACCCAGGTGCTATTAATATTCCTCATGACAATATCGTTGACGGCATTCGTGGGCTAGCGCTTGCAGAGAGCCAACCGATCGTTCTCTATTGCAGAACCGGTAACCGCTCAGGGCAAGCGGAAAAGGCGCTAGTCCTCGAAGGCTTTTCCGCAGCAGTCAATGCGGGCGGTTTGGCGGCGCTCTTGGCAGCCGACGAAGCGCCCTAAATGAACTCATCGACGGGACTCATCACGAAAGCATTCACGCACTGATTCAATCGACGAGCCGTTACTCCGTCACGCCAGAGCAACCCGCCAGCGCCACACGCAAAGCACTACTTGGACTGGTGGGTCTAGGTCGCCTCAGACGATTTTGCGAGATCATTGAATTGCGCCAGCGACTCGGGTGGCAATAGATCATTCCCCTGACGATACTGGGCAGCACAAGCGGTATAAAACTGCGCATTAAGGGTATTAGCGTCACCACAGTCCCGCGTCGCAACCACTTTTCCGGGCACCCCTGCGATCACAGAATTAGGTGGAAAAACCTTATTTTCAGTAATGATCGTATGGCCTGCGACAATTGAATTATCGCCAATCTTTGCGCCATCCATGATGGTGGCGTTGATCCCAATTAAACAGCGATCGCCAATTTCACAGCCATGCAACGTGGCGTGATGGGTAATAGAGCAATCTTCACCGATGAGGGTGGGAGACGCGATACCGACATGAATCATCACAAAATCCTGAATGTTAGTGCGCGCACCAATGCGAATTTCGTACGTCTCCGCGCGGGTCACCGCATTCGGCCAAATAGAAACGCCTTGACCGACAGTGACCTTGCCATACAACCACGCACTTTCATGAATAAAGGCTGGTTCATCGAGAGTGACATGTTCGCCAATGTGTCCCATGCTGTGGGCTCCTGAGTCAGGTGAGAAAAACATATTTTGGCACGTCGCACCGGGAATCGCTAAGGATTAACCGCTTACGGGCGCATGGAATTTAGTCGATGACACAAAACGATCGTCTCGCAGTGCAGCTAGGATTAGGGGCGGTGATGTTGTGGAGCACGGTCGCTACCGCCTTCAGCCTCACGCTCGACTACCTCTCGCCACTGCAGCTGGTCACCCTGGCAACGACGTTTAGTTGGTGTTTTTTCGTCATCCGGCTGATGCAAACCACTCGTCTTGCCGCGCTTCGAGACACCTCATGGACACAGCGAGGCATTGGATTACTCACCGGGTGGCTGAACCCAGGGCTTTATTATCTGGTGCTGTTCGCTGCTTATGACCGATTGCCCGCACAAGAAGCCATGGCCATTAATTATTCTTGGGGCATTACGCTGGCGCTCATCGCAGTACCGATGCTTAAACATCGCTTAACGGCAGGTGCGCTGGGCGCCGCCTGCATCAGCTACTTGGGGATTATTGTCATTGCGACGCGCGGCGCCCCGTTGGCGCTAGAACTCGCGCAGCCGATCGGGATCAGTCTCGCCTTACTCAGCACCCTGATTTGGAGTTTTTATTGGGTACTCAACGCTCGGCTGAGCATCGCACCGGAAACCAATTTACTGCTGAATTTTTCGGGCGCTCTGCCGCTGTTATTCGGTCTGGTCTGGTTCACTCAGACGCCACTGACAATTCCTTGGCAAGGCTGGGCCGGTAGCGCTTACATCGGGCTATTTGAGATGGGCATCGCTTTTATTCTGTGGATGGGTGCGATGAAGGCGACCTCTTCTGCGCTGCGTATTACCAGTCTTATCTTTCTCTCCCCGCCGCTGTCGCTGTTATTCATCTGGTTGATAACGGGCGAACCGGTCAAGCTCTACACGCTATTCGGTCTCGGCCTCATCCTGCTCGGATTGTGGTTGCAGCGGAAGGTCACGCCGTGACGTGTCAGGCGTAATACGACGAATCAACACGCGGTCTCCCGACACCAAAGCGGATTGGTCCGTCGCGCCCGCATCTGCCGTTCTCTGTAAAACCACTGATAACTGATCCGCATCTGCCGCAACGACCATCGCCGCTTCGCCGACCCACTGATCCCTCGATTCGCCCTCGGCGTTGATCACCTCCGTTAACAATGTATTCGTTATCCCCTGCGATCTCACTACCCCTCGATCCATCATGATCAACTGGTGAGTAAGACGCCGTAACTCCTCTTGTGCATGTGACACATACAACACGGCCACGGTCTCGGAGGATAGCCACGCCTCCAGCTGCGCTAACATGGCGAGCCGCCGCTCGGTATCATTAGCAGACAAGGGCTCATCCAGTAAGAGTAACCGCGGCTTGGACAGCAAGGCCCTGGCAAGTGCCACCCTTTGCCGCTCGCCTCCGGATAAAGACTCGGTGCGTTGCTCGAGCAAATCCGCCAAGTACAGTCCCTTGATAACGTCGTCAAACGAGACACTGAGCCCGTCCCCACTGGCACGATGCATCGCGAACATAAGATTACCCCGCACCGTGCGCTCCGGTAATAATCGGCTGTCTTGAAACGCCATCCCGACGCCACGCTTATGCGTGGGGATGAAACAACTCGGCGTGTCCCGCGTATCACTCCAAACTTCGTTACAAAAGGTGATCCGTCCCCGAAAACCGGGCTCTAATCCCGCCAGCACACGGAGCAAGGTTGTCTTGCCTGCCCCGGTGGCGCCCATGAGGCCCACCGGTAATGACAGTTCAATATCGAGGGCAAGATTCAGCACAAAATCGGCCCGCTTTAGCTGACCGTCAATCACCAATCGACGACTCATCCGCGAATGACCTCAACACGCTCGCCCGCCAATCGGTACACCAGCCACAGCGACATAAAAGCAAAACACAACAAGCCCAGCGCCAAAGAATGCGCTGCGTCATAGTTGAGTGTCTCGACGTGTTCATAGATCGCAATCGATAGCACCCGCGTCTCACCGGGGATATTGCCCCCCATCATCAAGACCACCCCAAATTCACCGACGGTATGGGCAAAGGTCAATACCGCGCCCGTCAAAAACCCCCGCCGCGCTAACGGGATACCGACATTAAAAAATCGATCCCGCGGTGAGGCACCCAACGTTGCGGCCGCCTCCATCACTGACTCCGGTACCGCACGGAAAGCACTGTGCAGGGGCTGCACCATAAAGGGTAGCGAGTAAATCATGGAGGCGATCACCAGTCCCGCAAAGGAAAAGGTCAGTGCCTCACCCGTCGCGCGAACCCACAAACCGCCCAGGAACGTATCGGGATTCAACAGGACCAACAGATAAAAGCCCAACACCGTCGGCGGCAGCACTAACGGCATGGCGACCACGGCCTCGATAGCCGATTTCGCGCGTGAAGGCGATCGCGCTAACCACCAGGCCAATGGCGTCGCCAGGGGCATGAGCAGCAAGGTGGTCACCAGGGCCAACAACCCTGTCAGCCAGATGGCCTGCACATCACCTGCCACGGGCACTCTCCAGCGGACGCAGCTGATAGCCATCCGCCTGAATCAGAGCTCGAATGGCAGGATGATTTATTTGCTCAACCCAAAAGTGCGCCGCCGCATTCTCTTGTGCGCGATTCAATAAAACGAGTGCCTGATCAATAGGCTCGTGATCCGACAACCATAAAATCTCTGTCTCGTTCATTAGCACATTATCCCGTTTACTCGCGACCACTCGAGCTGAGCGCGCGATGAACCCCGCACGGACCTGACGCTGGGCCACCATCGCGGTAACCAAGTTAACATTATCAACCCGCACCAAACCGGCTAAAACCGTTTCGGAAAAACCCGCCTCTCTCAGCACCGTTAACGCAGCGCTGCCGTAAGGCGCGAGTGTGGGATTCGCCAGACAAATGTCCCGCGGGTCGAGCGCACTGAGATCACTGATGGCAATGGGTTGACCCGCTTCTGGCCACCACAGCCCGAGCTCACCCAGCGCGTACGTGCGCAGAGAGTCAGCCACTGCAAACCCCTCCTCCACGAGTCGCTGAGGCCTGACTCGATCTGCCGCCATCAGCACATCAAATGGCGCGCCGTTGATAATCTGACTCGCCAGCTTGCCCGTCGACCCAACTATAATGTCGTAACGATAGTCGGAGTGTGCCTCAAGATGCAGCGCAATCGCCTCTGCGGTGTCGCGGAAATTAGCCGCTACCGCAATGCGGGCCTCCACCACACTGCGCTCTGCCGATACCACCATCGCCCCACCCCATAACATTGCGACCACGATGACGAGAGCGCCGATAACTAGGCGATTTAACCGCATACGTGCCCCTCACTCCGATCCACGCTACGCGACACCTAGTTCATGGAGGCGTTGGCGTAAATATTGCTCGGCGCTATAGCGATCTGACAGCACCACGTCTGGACGGGGATGTAAAAAGAGTGGCAACGACATCCGGCTCGCCGAGTGGTGCGACGCGTCCGGAGTTGCAACACGATGGGTGGTTGAGGGCAGGTAACCGCCCGTCGCTTCTTGCAGCATATCGCCAATATTCACAATCAGCTGTCCCGGTTGGTGCGGCACTGACACCCATTCGCCCCCGGGCAACCTGAGTTCTAAACCGGGGCCGTCGGCTGCCGGCAGCAAGGTCAACAAATTAATGTCTTCATGGGGTGCCGCCCTGAATACGGGCTGATCCTCGGGTATTGGCGGGTAATGCAGCACGCGCAGCATGGTCTGCTGGCTCCCCTTAATCATGTCGCGTAACGGTTCTGTCAGACGCTCGCTGACGGATGTCGGCAGACTGTGTGCAATGTAGCCGAGCAAAGTGGCACCCAGCATCAGCGTCGAATTGAAGTGTGATTCAAGATCAGGGCGAAGTGTGTCAGGACAACGTCCCCACCGATAGAACTGAAAATATTCCTTGAAATCTCTGACGCGAAAACCTTTTGCGTGCTCTGCAGATCGCAAGGAGAAATAACCATCCTGTCGTTGCGGATCCATGGTGAAGGCACTGACCTCTTCACTCGCAAAAAAGGCCAGCCAATCTTGATAAATGCGCTCGACGCGGTGGCTATCCAGAGGATGATCCACCACGGCGGCAAAACCATATTGACGTAACGAATCGACAAAGATGTCAGCGAAGTTTGGCGCGACATACGAGAGTTGAGGTAGCTCAAATAACGTTGCCATCCTGCCGCTCTACAGACCACCCAAAGACAGAAAAAATCCCGCTAAAGCGGCACTCATCAGGTTAGACAAGCTAGCCGCGATGAGCGCGCGCATACCGTATCGAGAAATGTCATCTCTGCGGCTGGGTGCAACAGCGCCCAACCCTCCCAGTAAAATGGCGATCGACGATAAATTAGCAAATCCACAGAGCGCAAAAATCACGATCGCTTGAGCATGAGGCGACAGCTGATCGGCGATCTCACTGTATGACACATAGGCCACAAATTCGTTGAGAATGAATTTTTGGCCAATCAGGCTGCCCGCCAACTGGGCCTCGTCCCAGGGTACTCCGAGCGCCCAAGCCAGCGGCTGGAGCAAACCGCCCAATACTCGCTCGAGGGTAAGCTGTTCAAATCCCACCAGCGCACCCGCTGCTTCCAACATCCCGTTAAGCATCGCGATGAGTGCAATAAAGGCCAGCAGCATCGCACCGATCGCACCCACCATCTGCAATCCGTTCATTGCACCCGTCGCGGCCGCATCAATGAAATTAATATACTGCTCACTCGCCAGCTGCTCACCGCGCGCTGGCTCAGCGGGCTGGTCGGTCTCAGGCTCCATCAGTTTAGCCATCAACAAACCTCCTGGAGCGGCCATAAAGCTCGCCGCCAAGAGATACTCCAGGGGCACACCCAATGCGACATAGCCGGCCATGACCGAGCCCGCAATCGATGCCATCCCACCGACCATAACGGCAAACAGTTCTGATCGCGTCATGTCAGGGATATAAGGTCTCGCCACCAGTGGCGCTTCCGCTTGGCCGACAAACACATTAGCGGCCGCTGATAAGGACTCGGTGTGGCTGGTGCGCAGCAGCGCTCGCAGGCCGCCTCCCATGATCCGGATCAGCCACTGCATAATGCGAGCGTGATACAGCACCGCAATTAAGGAACTGAAAAAGATCACCACCGGTAGCACGCTAAAGGCGAAGATAAAGCCTAACGAGTCACTAGGGCCTACTAGGCCGCCAAACATGAACTCCATGCCGGCACGCGAGTAACTCAGTAGCACGGCCACATAATCTGATGCCGACGCCAGTGCTGCGCTGCCCCATTCGGTAAACAAGCCCACAAAGCCAATGGTGACTTGCAACGCAAACGCCAATCCCACTGTTCGCAATTGAATCGCGGCACGATTTGAGGAGAGTCCAACTGCAACGAGCAGCAGGATAACGACGCCAAGCAGGCTAATCATGGTCGAGGTCTCAGCAGAAAGCGCTATTTTACCCCGGTCACCCTGTCGGCGACAGTGAATGCGTGATTTTGTCTCAGAGCCTCGCTTTAGGGCAGCACATTAAGCTCAAGGCCGATCATGCGAGCCGATAGAGCCCCTGCTAGCGCATCTGTGTCCTCAGACGCACCACACGACAGGTGGCCCCACGGCCGACTGGTTGGTTGCTCAGACTATCAGGCTCACCGAATGAAAGATAACTGAAGAGACCGTTATGCTAACAATAAATGTGCATAAGTTATAAAAAATCCCACTAGATGACGTCAACACGGTGCTTTACTCCTTTAGAAATGACTGGTAGTGATTTTTGCCAGGTCACTCTAGCGTAATAAAGGGTTTTGACGTGATAGATACACGGTATTAACGATGATATTTGCCTAAAAGGCATGTTATTGGTGATAAATATAAATACTGGTTATTATTATAGTGCTCACAAGGTTAAGAGGTCGATAAAAAGCATCCTGCTGACCCTTGCGGCGCTAGTCAAACTCTCGATCGCAGCTCGCCAGCCGGGCATAGATCACCGCGCCCAACACCGAGACCCCTGCGGCGGTTTGAAATACCGCATCCCAGCTCCCTGTGATATCGAGAATCCAACCCGAGACGAAGACCGAGGCACTTGAAGCCAGCGCGGCAAGCGTATTAGTGACCCCCATCAACAAACCTGACTGATTGGGCGCGATATCGAGGTGATTGGTTGCAAACCCCCCCACCGATAGCGCAGTGAGTGCATTACTCACGGTGATAATGGTCACGCTGAAAATCAAGGACTCACCCACGGTTAACAGCAGCATGGCTGCCGTGATCCCGGCAAAAGCCAAACTTTGCAGCACGCGCCTCACTGCGAGGCGATTCATTCCCCGAGCGATCAAACCGTCGAACAAACGCCCCGCCAGCGGCGCCATAATCAGCGACATGGTGGTCGGCGCTAACGCCAGCAGCCCGGCGAGTTGTAAATCTGCTCCCATCTCTCGGTTCACAAAAGTTGGGAACCATGACAACACCAAATATAAAGACCAATTAATCGCGATATGCGCGACGGCAATCGCCCATACGGCTCTCGAGCGCAACATACCGGCCATCGTTAGTTTGGGATAACCGGGAGGCACTGCCTCGGCACCCAATGCCGCTGCATCGGCTGGCGCCTCATGCCAGGAAGCCACTGTGTCAGGGGTCGATTGGGCACGAAGCGCCCAGACGAGAAACCATGCCACACCCAATGCACCGTAAAGATAAAACGCACCCTGCCATGACCAGACGCTGATCAACCACGGCGTGCAGATCAAGGCGATGACGCTGCCACCGGCAATACCCGAGTTCATCAAACCGACTGCAGAAGCACGTCGATCAGGGTGGATCCAGCGGGAGTACAGTGAATAAATCGACGGCCACGTGACTGCCTCAGCCACCCCCATCAAAAAACGACAACCCAGCAACATGGTGAGGCCAAGCGCCGCTGCTGCAGGGGTCAGGATCGTAAACAACGACCAAAACAGCACCCCCAGGCCGAGCACCCATTTGCCGCCATAGCGATCCGATAAATAGCCTGCCGGAATCTGCAAGGTGACATAACCTAGGAAAAAGGCCGACATCACCGCGCCCTGAACCGTGGGCGACCAACCATTCTCTTCCGCCATCGGAATGATCGCGATGGAAATGGCTATCCGATCGATCATGCAAATGTAGACCGCCAGTACCGTCATCAAAATCAACCAGCGAGAGCCCGGAAGTGGCAGCGGGACAGTGGGGCGAGGGTGGTTCATAGGTTACTCATTTTTCATGGGAATCAGGGCCCGTTACTGTAGTGCAACGTGACCATGCCGGATACCGGAGCATGAACGAGACCTCGTGATTCTACTTGGGCGCGGTAAGGCTGGGTGTTCA
>ERZ651776.3303-NODE-3303-length-16211-cov-5.222078_pt1 | contig 16211 bp, 18 predicted proteins | sample MGYA00514761_ERZ651776 | MGnify/ENA metagenome assembly ERZ651776 | reverse complement strand
CTGTGGTAGCTGATTTGAACATCGCCGGTCATTTCAGCGGGTGCCACGAGCGGTCCCTTGTGAGCTGGTTTTCCATGAAGACTTAGTTTATCAAACAGTGCCATGTCCTCGTGGAACTCGGGATTGCTAGGACTGCGACAGCGACATACTTGAGGATCCTGCTTACCTCACAAGAATACCTCTGTAAATACCAGGTAGCATATAAAAACAACTACCATTTGCAAAACCATTCTTGTCTACTTTTATCTCTTCAAGTATTGTGTTGAGCTTGAACACTCTTAACGGGCATCATCACCACGCAGCGGTTCTTTTCAACTTTTCTCCATTAGACACGCGCATAGCAATGACTACAGTATGGGTCGCTCCACATGATTTTGCCTTTCGCTAGCGCTTTTTCCCGGCTCCTTCCCTAGCTCCCCCCAGTCTTGCCCCTCTCGCCACTTTCACAACGTCAGGCAAACCTCTCTTTAGCATGAGTCCCGACGAAACGAGAAGGAACGCCCCGAAAACCTGCCTCATTTTCGCCTCGCTCACATCTAGCGTGACGCTTGTGCACATCACCAAGCTCGCGGCACCCACTCCACCCAGTGCAGCGGCCGTCGGGAAATGTACGTGTCTGCTCACAATATAGATGCGAGCTGCGAGCGTATTAACGATGGCGCTGGCAGCCAGCGAGGTGCCGATGATCTGGTGCTGGATGAGATCTGGCGACATAAAATTCGCCATGTAGTAAGTTTGGATGAGACCGCCACCGAACGCGGCAAAGCCCTGCGTGAACCCGCCCACTCCGCCGGACACCAACAAACCCGGGTGCTTAGCCGGATCCAAACTAAAGTTCCCAAATTGCCGCTTCGTAAACTGAAACAATCCTGCCTTGTCAACAGCTTCCTGCAGAGTTCTGATCCTTGCTCTGGTATCCTTGTCTGCGCCCATCGACTTCTTCGTAATTATCCCCGGAGCCAGCGCTAATAGAATAGCGCCAAAAGCTGGTCTGAAGAGTCCTGCGTATCGGCTCCCCCCGAACCTCCCCGCAGCGCGAGCACCCACTGCCGCGGTGCACGCGCCGACTCCGGCAAGAAGTGAAGCTGTGGGCGCGTCCACCAGTCCATGACGGGCGTAGTTTCCTGCCCCAACGCCGGCCATAGCAGTTGTGGCCATCAGGGTGGTTCCTGTGATGAGCTAAGAAGGAAGTTGGATGAGTTTGTTTGTTGACGACAGTCCCCATGTGCTGTGCAAAACCTGTCACTCCGATCAAACTAAAACTGACCTGTGGCCCCATCCTAGTAAAGTTTGACAGCGTCGGAATCAGCACCAGAGCCCCTGCCAGCCCTGTGCAGGATGCCAGAAGGCCTGAGAAGGTTGAGGCAAGGAGGATGGGAAGGGTGGAGGGGGGGAGAGAAGGGACGGCGGGCATGGCAGGATGAGGAGGAGGGGTCAATTAGAGCCAAGGTAAAAATTCAAGGTCATTCATCTTATCATTATAGCAGAGATAGGTAAAACAGAATTGTCGGAGGCATGTGTTGCGCGGGCCAGGGGCTGTTTGCCACTAATACTCTTGTTTTTAGGCTTGATGATGATGTGAAAAAAAATAAAATGAATAAATTGCAGGATATTAGTGGCAGACAGCCTGGCCCTGCGCAACACATGCCCTCCGACAATTCTGTTTGATCTCTGCTATAATGCCTCCGACAATTCTGTTTGACCTCTGCTATAATGATAAGATGAATGACCTTGAAGTGAAATCACTTGCAAGGCAACTGACCTTATCCTATGCTTCCAACAGAAGATCGCCCACCCCCTTCAACATGACTTTTGGGACGACAACCACAACCGCAAGGAACGACGAGCCAAACGCTACATCAACCCCGTTGCTGAAGGCCTTGCAAAAACAAGATTACACGAGATGGGATGTGGACGTCATCTACTCATCAACACCTTGGGATGCTTTTGACTCAAACCACCTAACATACCTCACAGCAGAATCAGATAATTTAATAACAACAATGAGCGATGACGAAGTATTCGTAATAGGCGGTTTAGTTGACCACAAGGATAAGATAGGCTGTTCCCAAGAGCGAGCGGATCAGGCTCACCTAAAGACCGCCCGCTTTCCCATCTCCTCCGCCATTCTGATGAGCAGCCGAAACGCCGCCAACCACAAAACCGACCACTGCGACATTTCTACCTTGGCATGCGTGCAGCTCCTGCACTCGTATTACAAATTTCGCGACTGGCAGCTGGCGATATACAACACCCCGGCATTCCACTCTGCGCCCTTGAGGAAGTTCATTCGGTGGCTTCCTCCCTATGAGTTTCTGAACGATGAATATGGAAGGCCATGGCGCTTGGGGAAAGACTTCAACCTCACTCCTAAGAATTTTCGACCCCCGACAAAAGCAGACATAGAGAGGATCAAGAATGAGATTGCGAGCAAAAACGAAGAAAAAAAGAAGCGGAAGCAAAAAATGAAACCAGCCGTCGCAATAGTAAATGCGAAGTAAAAGGTAGTTTAGAACAAGAAAGAAAATGGCAAAAGTTACACCAGCCGTCGCAATAGTAAATGCGAAGTAAAAGGTAGTTTAGAACAAGAAAGAAAATGGCAAAAATTACACCAGCCGTCGCAATAGTAAATGCGAAGTAAAAGGTAGTTTAGAACAAGAAAGAAAATGGCAAAAGTTACTCCATTCTATCTACTCTTATCCCTTCAAGTATTGTGTTGAGCTTCAAGCCTTCAAAAGCCCTCCAAAATTCGCTGTAAAAAAAACCTGCGCCAGCTTTCTTGTAGCTTCCTGCCATGAAATGAACGACTCCCGGACGTGAATTACACAGAAAGATATTGTTCTGCGCCAAGCACCCTTCATCGGCATCATCACCACACAGGCGCTGTGCATTCATCGCAGCATGGTACTGTAAGTTCCATTGACAAGGGATAATGTGGGCCAAGTCACCTCGGAGACTAAAGACCGCGTTGAATACATCCTGGAAGAGTAAAAAATAGAAGTCAGTCGGTCGCCTTGCTGGTACAGTTGCTCAATCAAGTGCAGGCTCACCTGGTCATTCAAACGCGGGAACCAATCATACCCAAAGTCTTGTTTCTGATTATCTACAAATCGCCGAAGTGTCGTCATCCACACATTTTCAAAAGGTATTCCGGCCAATTTCTTGAGGTCAAAGGCCATGATACCACCGATTATTCCGTACCCATGGTAACCAGGGGTTGTTATCTGAAGAGCCAAGGGATCGACTACGAGAGGGTTAGGTGTTTCTTTCCGACGCTGCCAGTCCGAAAGAGGAAAGAGATGCAAGCAAGAAAAAATACTCGACAGTTAGTTTCCAATTCAAGAGCGAGTTGAACGAGCGAACGACTCGCCAATTTCCAATTCAAGAGCGAGTCGTTTCATAGTACTGTTCTTGGGCGAGTTACCTACCTGTTTCTGATCCTCAAAAATTAAATCCCATGGCATGTACATTTCTGGGGCAGCGACCATTTGGCCAGGTTTCATTGCGTCTATAGCGTCTTCAAAGAGCTTCGCAACATCGCTGAAGAACAATTGATCACTCTCAATCGCGATAAAACTGTTACAGAGATAACCAAAGAGGAGGAGTTAGTTAGTTAGCGACTAAAATTTTTAAATGCGAACTGATTTCTCTCACCTCTCCATCAAAGGATATGTTTCAACCAGCGCGCGATGAAGAAAAAGTCGGCAGTAGCCTGCTCGGCCGCTGTAGTGTGGGCTAAGATGAAACTCAAATGACTCCAAAAATGAGGAGACAGGGGATTCGCACACTTTATCAAACTCATAGAAGGTGACAGCGATGTTTTTCTGATTGCGATCAAGCATTCTCACAAAATTTTCCCCAAAATAATTCTTGCCATTCGAGTCAACAATGAGGTGAAAGTGGATTCGAGAACGCTCTAGTTTGGTATTTCTCGGCTTAAAATTGAACAAGAGCGACTTGAGCATTGTCAAGGCTGCGATGAATCAAAAGATACCGCAAAGGAAATTAGTGAGCAAAGCAAAGCAATAAAAAACGACAGAGTCGTCCCCCAGTTCTAGCGTAGCTGATGGCGAGCGCTTATTCACCTTCATTGTAGCGGTCATAGCTCCGGCTGCTTATCACCGCAACGTTCATAACCCTAGACTCGTCGAGGTCAGCACAAATGTTGCCAATGCAATCTCTATATGCCAACTGACTGACGTCATCATCTTCAGCGTATTCAACATCAAAGCGAACATTCGCCTCACCGAATTTGCCATTGATTGTGTTCAGAGTCTTGCCGTCGACAAAAAAAGCTTTGACTTCATTTTCACCCTTTACGACGTCAATCTTTATAGCACGAGAGCCATCGTTGGGAACACAATTCACCTTGGCACCACTACGTTCGCCTAAACCAGTATTCAAAGCACAGGTGAGAATTTCATCAGATTCATTGATATTGAGGGTCGAGAATGATATCTCCACTTCTTCTGCTTCTTTGGAAACCGCTATAGTTTCAGAATCTCGCGGCCATGTTATGTATATTTTCTTCTCAAGATATTCTGGAGATAATCGAACGTAAAAGTCAACACGTTTCGTTTCGATGACAGTGAGTTTACTGGTCTCAGGATGAATGGAATTTAGTGTCACAACAACTGAATAGGCACCATCATCGAGACCATTCATACGCCATTCAGGCTCGAGAGCATCCTTGCAGAATGATTGCACCCCTAGAGACCAGCTAACATCAAAACATACGTTAAGTAACGGGGAGAGGATCACAGAAGGGGCTATTGCTATTATGAGCGAGACTGAATTTGTTGTGTGGATTGATGATGGTTCGGGAGAAGCAACTGTTATCAAAGAAGGCGCAGCTAAAGAAGAGATGCATTGGCATGCGATTACAGCGACGAAAAAAACTTGCAACATAACGAGCCTCAGTACTACGGGGACTAACATTCAGCATTTCTTTTTTCTCTCTTCAAAGAAATTCTTAAAATGCCTGTAACAACTCTGGGAACCCGATCCATCCAATATATCGAAGGCGAAACGGCCCGTGATACTCATGATCCGTCACTATGGCATCCCGAAAGTGTTTGACTTCATCATTTCAGTTGGAACTGAGCTCAGTTTTCTCCCCTCCCTGAAGCTCATTTACTCTCGCCGACGACACTTTGAGTGCTTTATAGGTGTATTCCATTTGCTTTCCTCAGTCATGTTTTCATCTTGCAAGACGCTGATGAGACCAATTGTACTCCAATCTATTCAGTGGCATCTTTTGAGTGACGTAATGACCGAGACTTATTTGTGCTTGCTCTGTATTCATTTGCTGGGATTGAAAAACGAAGACAAAATGATGGCGTTGAGGTATTTCGCGTTCGCTTCTTTATTTATCGCGAAGCTTGCTGACGGCTGGGACAACATGAGAATGCAGACGTTGATCTTGGTTGCCTATAGCTGCATGCCGGTCCTTCATATCATTGACTCACTTGCAAAACATAGGCTGCCAATAAAGTTAAAGCGCCTACCGTACAATAAAGTCGCAATCAAACCAGCCGCTGGATGTATTGTGGCTGGTGTAACAATATTTATATTCTGCGGCCGCTACGACAGCAAAAAAGGACCCATTGTCCTCTGTGAAATGTTGCTCTCATTGGCACACCTGCTTTTTGGCATCGGCAGTTTCTTTCTATGGAAAATTCTACCTTGTTTTGACAAGAGCGAAGAACTGGCTATGTTTAAGTAGAGATAGATGAAAACATATTTATCGGTAAAATTTTTATCGGTAAATCCAATTCAATTTATCTTTTTGCATCTATGCCGAATGAAATACTAAGTTCTTAAGTTCTCACGAAACATTCTTCGTCCTCGCCATTGAGGCCTCGTTCCAGTCCCAAATCAATGATATGACCTCTGGAAGATTTTTGCTCACAAAGTCGCCCAACAATATTTCCCGTATCTCGGATGAGAGCCTCCCGTCTTGGATCTGCAGAAGAGTCATGAGAGGATGGCGAGGGGAGAATTCCCTAAAATGTGCATCTGTGTTGCGTATCATCCGTACGCAATCGAAGAAGCTGTTCGAGTAGAAGAATTCCCTGGTCTTGTTGTTGTTGACGTTGTTGCTATATTTCTCCCGATCGTTGATCATTTTGGGATGAAATAGTGTTCCAGGGGAACTCCAAAGCGACTTCCCGAGGCGGTTGCGCCAGTCAGAGTTTGGATTCACAAAGGGACGATTATCGCGCATAAAACTCTGGTGAAAGTCCTCACGATGATAGGTCCTAGTGATAGAGGTGAGACGCTCAGATGAAGTCCAGAAGAGGGGGTGGTTGATGGCTGATTTTGCCGATGGGCGAGCCATCGGAAAGTGGCTGATAAGCTTTTGTATCAGGTGGCCGGCTAATTGGGTGCCACCGTTCGGAATTTCGAGGTGCTTTACCAGCAACTCGCTGAAATCCGGTTTCTCTCGTTTGGCTATTCGCATCTGCACTACGTAAGCCGGCATTTTTTTGTTCTTGTCCCAGTTCGCAAAAGGGTGTTTACCTTCCGTAAGAATATAAAATAGAACCAGCCCGACGCCAAACATGTCCACGCGTTCCAGCGCATCGCCTCGAATACGCAAGGAAGCTTCGGAATCGAAATCAAGGAGTTCAGCAGGCATGTAATTCGGTGTTCCAGCTCCCGCTTGCGTGATTGCAGTGCTGGTGCTGTTTGGGTCGTGCACCTTTGCGATCCCCATGTCAGCCACCTTGATCTGTATCTTCCCGTCACGACGAAGCTTAAATAAGATGTTGTGCGGTTTAATGTCTCGATGGAAGACCTTAAGGGAATGAATATGATCAATCCCTGCTAGAAGCTGCTGGCAAATCTCGACTTTAATTGATGGGTGCTGGAGAATACCATTACCAATGGAGAAGACGTCGGAGTCCCCGAGGCTACCGTCACAAAGCTCCAACGCCATGTACATATACTCTCGAGTGCGCTGAAGCGCCAGCAAGCGCAATACATTCTCATTCTTCCCATGCTCTAACGTCTTCTTCATCGCCAAGATCTCGCTTTCCTTCTCGATCTCGCTGAGGCGAATTTTTTTGATGGCGCAAATTATATTAGTATCGTTGAGATTCAGGTCTTGGGTAACTATGATACCTTTGAATACGTCCTGCTTATCGTTTCCAAGTCGCTGGTTTACATAGTACGCCATCTTCGAGTTCACACGCATCTTGGTCAGAAACCCTTTTAGACTTGAACAAGCTAGTAAACGCCTGTTCCAGCGCTGGATTTTGCACACAGCACCCAAATAATCGACAGCATATGCCATGGCATGGTATTTCACCACTCGGGCTAAGGCAAATCCACAATATGAAGAAACAAGACGTCGCCAGGTCCCAAGAGCACAAATCTTGACGCGGAGTTTTCGCATAAAAACATATAACCCGTAGTTCTGTCTCATGACAAGTTTCTCTCCGTCATCAAGTTCGCGAGCTGCATCCAGACAGTTGGCAAAGTGCAACCAACGCTCACATAAAACTACGTCTTTTGGGCTCATGTTGACCATCGCTTGAGGATCAATTGTACGGATAACCCTTTCTCTTTTCGATTTCGACGGCGGCGTCTTCGGAACAAGAATACTCGGGTCTGAATTCTTCTTCTTTTTCTTTCTCTTCCGTTGTGGTTGTGGTTGTGGTTGTGGTTGTGGTTGTGGTTGTGGTTGTGGTTGTGGTTGAGGTTGTGGTTGTGGTTGTTGTTGATCCTGCTGCACAGCCGTCACCGTCGAAGAGGGATCAGATTCACAAGGATCTCCGCTGTTTGAGTTGTTGGACGTGGAACCTGTGCTGGATATAGAGCTCACACTAAGGGACTGTAACCTTGGATTTACTTCCGGTGGATCACCAAAAGACGACTTTCGAAAAGAAGACCTGTTTTTTTGTTGTTTGACTGGGGCATTGCTGGTGATTTTGATTTTCGACTTCGACTTCGAGGACGATGATGACTGTACAGCCTTACTCGACGTCTTGTTCACCTTCTCTCTGGCCCTCTTACGAGCTTCAGCTCTAAGTTCGCTTCCATCCTTTATCCTCATTCCGTTTTTTGCCCAATACAAAACACCCCCCTGTTCCCTCCTCCTATTCTCCTCCAGCCCAAACATAACCCTCAGCTTGCTCTCCATAGCAAACTTGTCAACCAATTGCACCCATTTCTCTCTCGACCCAGATCGAAGAGAAAAATACACCTCTGAGTAGTCTCGCACCTGCTTTTTTGACATTTGAAGGTCGACAAAGACCCATTCCGCCAAGAGTTTGAAACGGAGGCGGATGTCCTTCTGAAGGCAGTCCGAAACAGCAAAAAAGAGCGTCATAAAATGGAGGAATAAACGAGATCGAGAAGAATTTGCGACCATGATCGAGACAACAAATAGTGTCACCGGCGTGTTCGTAAACTTCGAGTTAGCCGTCGGGGAGTTGCTGTCAATATGCCGGGAATAAGATTTAATGAAAAAGACCCAGCAGAAACCGGCCTGAAACATCAGCGAGTACCGAGAGCTCGACAAATACTTGGTCGAAATACAAGTCACAGCAATGGAGATCGCAACCACCGCCAAGAGGTTCATCCACTTATTCGAAAAGATTTTGTTTGCCGGAAGAAACTTGTCATAAAACATGCCAGAGACGAAGAGCTCCAGGTGGCGCTTTTCATGATTTTGGGTCTTTATGGCCTGTAACATGCCCTTCCTGAAAAACTCGACATTTTCCTTCTCCAGCACGCTGGCAAATAATGTTGGGTTATCTCTCATCTCCCTCGATTTCATAGGGAGCATCCCTGTCTTGGTATTTACATCAAAGAGTCCCAAAGGATGTGCATCAGCAAGGATTGCAATCATCTCCAGGCGTTCTCTGTTGTTTTGGAGGTTGGTAGTGTGGTGGACGGGGAGGAGCCCAGAAGAGTCTTTAATTTTGGCGGCGAGAGGATAATAGTGCAAGAAGATCTAAGGTATAGTGTTAGTATATTTTCTGGTGTACTTGGCAGTTAATTATCCTGAGCTGCAGTGGTGGGTGGTGTGTACCACTTACTTTTTGAACCATCTCAACTGTACTCAGCTGGACCGCAAGGCATAGAGGAGTCCGACCCATTGAGTCGGTGCAACCTAGCGATCGGATGCAACCGGTCTCTTCCATCTCAGCCTCCAAAAGACAATAAAAGAAGGACTCGGTGGCACCCCCAATGGTTGCCAAGTGAACTGGAGTGAAATGGTCAATATCAGGTTCCAGGAAATGTGAGGATAAATGCTGGGGCGAGGAGAGGTGGGCTTTCAGGGACCGCAGAGCGCCCTTCTGACCCGGCGAAGCACAAAGGGAGTGCAGAGTGCACATGTTAAACTGGGGAACTAGTTGTCAAAGGCCGGGGCAGGAGACAGCAGTCACATTCACGGGTGAAGATGAAGTAGGAAAAGTGCGTACGGAGAAGGGGAGACAAGAGGGAAGCTGTGACAGGGTAAAATTTAGAACAGAGGCTCTAACATGCACATTGATTGGGGATTGGGTGGGGTAATAAATTTCGACTCACATCAACTTTTTTCTTTTTGATTTTGATTTTGATTTTTTGATTTTTTCGCTTGAACCATGGGAGAGGAGGGGGAGACGGAAGGAGGAGGAACTCGCGAAAAAAGACTTAGAACCTGCTGCTTCGAAATCGCGAGCAAAAACCAATTTAGAACTTAAAAAGGGTTCTTGCTACTTAGACATTTCACCAACTAATTAGAACTCGAGTTCTTCGATTTTTAAGCAAGAACCCTTGGCAGGTTCTTGCAAAAAGTTCTGGACACTGTACTTTCTACATGTTTCAACCCGAAAAGCACACTTTCTTTCTACTCTCACTCCCGACAAAGGCAAAAAAGGCGGAGCATCACACTGTCGTCGTCAAACTCGGTATTGGTGTGTCACTCACTCTCTACACTCTACACTAACCTCCTTGTCCAAACACATCTTTCACGAGAAGTGCAATAGTTCTGATAGTGGGTGTTCTCCAAGGTTCATCGTCAGACGATCCAACATTGCCCTCGCAGCAACGCCAAAGCTGGCGGAGTTCCGCCTCGTCATCGCTTCCGATTGGTAATTCAATGCGAGCCAGCAAGCTGTACAGCCACAGCCCTCTCTTCCGCGTCCATCCATGCACAATCGGGGAGGGTTGGGAAATGACTGCAGCGGTGTCATCTGCAGAATCCGACTCGCTGTCAGGATCCGAGCCGACCAGAAAAATCAATTGTGACACGATTTTTCGCACCATTACCTGGTCCATCTGGAGGATGATGCTAACCTCTGGTGCTAACATTCCCTCTCCATCCTCATTGCCATCGAAGACAGTTTGCCAACCAACCAAATCTTTCCATCGGGGCAAAGGGACTCGTTCTGTTGTTCCTCCCTCGCTCGACTTAGCTCCGATTCCATACGATTGGCAAGTATTCAAGTAATCACGGAGGGAGTAAAAATCCTCCAATGTCGAAGTCTTCCAAAGGTCTGATATAGGTGCAAGGGATGGAGGAGGAGCCAAACCAATTTCTCGGGCTATTGCCCCGTACACACAGCTGGCCATTTCACTCTGCCGCACCCCTTTTGTCGTTCGCGACCGACCGCGTTTTTTACCACGCCGGTTGGAGCCGTCGTTCTCGTTGTCGCTTGTTCTCTTTACAGTTTTTTTTTGGGTTTGAGGTAAAGGGAATGGAGGTGAACTTGCCATTGTAGACGGTGCTGCTGGTTTCTTCGTCGGTACCCTTTCCGCCATTGCTGCTTCTGATCTTTCTGCTACGATCTCACGCTCCTCAGGCGTCAAGGTCGATGTCTTGGCAACAGTTACTTCACCGTAATTTGCTCGCTCGCTCACCACATGGCTGAGATATGAACTTGCACTGCTGAAGTCACCTGCAGAGAGAGCCGGCCCCACAACTGGCGCAGAAGCTAGTGGTGACGAGGAAGACGTCAGATTAGGGGAGAGGAGGCCACCAAGGGCCGGGATTCGCTTTTTCTTCACCTGCTTCGATGTCGTCCCCATAATTTGTGGTTAATTTCTCTCGGTTCAGGAATATAATTGACTAATATCGCCTAACAACAGCTCATGCATACTTCAGTGAAAGGTACAGAATGCGATGAAAAGGGAACTCGATGTCTGTGGACTGGGAAACATATTTTCCTGGGGAAAATAAATAAATAGAAGACGCAGAAATTAAGGCTGAAATAGATTTGTGTCAGCACTAAAATCCTCAAACATCTCTTACGTCCAAAATTTGGATAGCCTCGGAAACAAGAAAACAGCGAAATAGTAGGGAGAGAGATGTCGTCATGCCTCTCCCGGTTGATTGTTCTCTGCCGTCACACGAATTTCACTCCTACACTTGCTTTTTTCAACTCTTCGCTTTCTCTCCCGATCAAGCGACAGACTGATACATGGGCCGAGTTGATTTGTCCCAAAACAGGTGTGGGTGTGATGCTCCAGACAACTGAAAATGAGTCCCTTTTATCTGCAGGCTATTCTCCGATTGTACAGTTTGAAGTCGATGATATGGACACTGCGGTCCAAAATGCGATTACAAACGGAGGGATTCTAGATGGTCCCATCAAGTACAAGGAGTACGGCAAGGTGGCACAATTCAGGGTTGGCGAAGGGGGTGTTATGGTGGGGATGTTTGAGGTATGTGGGGTGTTGCTGCCTTGTTGGTGTGTGAAAGGCGCAAAAAGCAAACGTGCAGAGGCGTTCAGGTTGACCAGAAAAGAAATTGCAAAAACCTTCGCTTGATTCGCGAACTAACTCGCTCACTTCCGCCTTCTCCCTTCTCTTGTCTGCTCCCTCTCCAGAAGGAAAATTGAGCAGATGCGGACGACTAAATAATAGCTTTTCAATTAAAGTAGAGTGGGGGGGGGGGGGGCTCCGAATATACCGTTATATGCGTGTAATGTACGAAATTTTATTTGCGACAAACTCTTCGCTCCAATATTATACACACCATCAAAATCACAAAACAATTCCATCAGCTCCGTCTCAACCTATCCTTGAGAGCCTGGCCGTTTGCCGGACTATCACGAGGCTTCAAGAGGAGATAAAACGTGGAAAGTAGCGTCATACAGAGGATGGCGTAAATGAATGCGTTCGTTGTCCAGAAATGGCTGAAAAACTTCAAGTACTTGATCTGAACTCCGAAGATCTGGTTGACATTGGTGAATCTGGCGTAGTCGCTGAATGCGATTGTGCTGAATTGCACGATAGGGAGAGAACACAAAAGAACAAGCCCTAAGTTAAAGAGAAACGAGTTCATGTAGGTCCCGTTTACTTTCATCGGATGGAGAGTGAAGAAGAAAAATCTCACTCCGAGCTTGAAGCACCCTTTGATGCAGCATGCCTGAAGATAGACGCTGAAGAGCGCTACAGACAAGACACCGAAGAGAGGAAACCAGCCGTCAAACCACTGAAAATACGAATTCAAGAACGGCGTGACGGGTTCGTTAGGCAGAATGAAGAGGCAAATGTGCAGCACCCAAAAGATGGAGAGAAATACAGCAACAAACCCAGAAAGGAGCTTGAAAAAGGGAATGAGAGGATTGTACTGGTGGTACATTTCGTGGCACCATTTGAGTTCCTCCACATCCTCCTCAAGGATATACACGCTCTGTTTGAATTGGTTCACCGTCTTCCGATCAGCCTTCTCGGTCTTCCTTCGACCCCAATATCCCTCGCCATTCCCCCGGCGAGCCTACGACAAAACAAAAACAGGTAACAGGTAGGTGGGTTCAGTTAGTCATAACCACGGATAAGGATACAAAAACATCGGGAATTGTGGATCACGCATCGTCTTTGCTCCGCGCTCCGCGCACCGTTCGACACACATATATGGCTATGGTTATGGCTATGGCTATGGCTTGACTCGACTCACCTCTCTCTCGTTTTTCAAGAGCTCTCCTATTTCAATCAGCTCTCCAACACGGTTCCGGACAGACAGTTGAGCCTCGGCGAACTGCGTAAATGCGAAAAAATGTTGTGAGAATAAGTGCAGGTAGCCGCAATTATAACGAGTGTCAAGACAAGAAGTGAGCGAGTTACTGGGGGTGACTTTTTATTTGCTTTTTGGCTTGCTTTTCTTTCTTCAAAACTAAGAAACTCACCTCAACAGCATCCATGTGTCGAGGCCGGTAGATGAAGGCGCAAATGAGGTCGATTGGCAATGCTGCGAGCCCGACCCCCGCAAATATGACGAAAAAGAACCACCCCACAAACCCGAGCATCGCCACAACATATATTGGAAAGGTCACATTCATTGAGAGAATAGTGTCCTTTTCGGTGGCAGCTTTAGCGACATTTAAATCGTCGACACCGCAATCAGCTAGCCCGTCTGTAGGAAATGTATTGGGCTCCATGGTCAAATAATTAGTCGTAGTGACGGGAATTGTAAATGTAGAGAGTGGAATCTCAGTAGTCGAAAGGTAAATGTACATCATCACCAGCACCAAGCCCGAGACGAGGACCACCGCGAAGGTGTATTTTAGCGCCTCGCACAGCTGATTGGATCTCTTTGATTCATCTACCCCAGACTCATCCGCCTCGTAGTAGAATATCGCAAAGGGTATTAATACAACCACATAGACAAGGATGGCAACATATACTATCTCCCAGATGAGCTCCATGTTCAGACCACCACAAACCTCAGTGTCAAAGCCATCGCATCCAGCGTATCCCTCTTTGTTCGCAACGTCCAGAGGTAGCAAGAGAACAGTCACCTGGGCCAGTGTAAAACCAATTAGAACAAGAAACTTGGGGAAGAGAGCCTCATTCTTATCTGCAGGGTGCTGAAAATGAACCAAAACATAAACGTTGCAGAGAAGCAGGATCACCAGCGTGGCGACGATCATAAGCACAAGGAACCAATCAACCGACATCGTGACAGTAGGCAGAGAAGAAGAAGGCGTGTACGATTAGAAGCGGGAGAGCACCGTAGGCAGGTCTCAAGGGCACCTGATTGAGATGACCCAAAAGTACAAGGTGGTCAGGGGGGTGGGTTTAACCTTGTCCTGATAAAGCAGAGACAATACAATACAATGTTGGGCCAGGCCAGCGAAAAAAGTCTGTGTAAAAAACCTTGCCAGGAGAGGGGAGGGTATGAGGCAAAAATCTGGCAATGCTGCTTTTTGACAACCCCTCACAGGCACTTACTGTTTTTTGTTCGAACTTAAATTACATTCCTCCCGGGTTTGTAATTTCATATTTAGTGTCTTGTGAATTTGACGAAGAAAGAAAGTTAAACACAGAAATTAGGCCTGAGTAAGGAACCACACGAGAGATCTCGAGTAAACCAGACACCCCCCCTCCCAAACCACGAGCAGAGTTCATCGTTTTTGCGACCAATCGAGTCAAGAACCATGTCAGCTTTCGACGACGCTCCACCGCAATTAGTCCCAGACTGCTGCATTCGCCTGGCTGGCTTCCTCCATGCCTATGCCCTTCCCCGAGTTGTTGACAGCTCGAAAACTAGCTTTCAAAGGGCATTCAAGTCGTCTGGACAGCATGCAAAAACGACTGCACTGATCCGCAAGACGGACGAAAATCGAGTCGGTCTTTGCTGTACATTGACAGGGGCAAAAGGCAGTTTCAACGGGAGTGACACAGTTCGAGCTGCTGACGCCTATTTGCCTTGCATCAGGTCCATCCTGCTTAGCTGCGAAGTCCAGCCTGACACGGCTATGCTCGACGAGAAGCTCGAATTTCAGTGGCAATCTTCCCTCGAGAAAACGAAGACGAGAACTTCCGAGGCTCTGATGTTTGAGGTTGCCATGGCAGTGGCCTGCAAGGCACTTGGACACGTGACTGTCGGTGTCAATGAAAGTGTGAATGGGGTCTATGAAAAAGCGTGCTTTGAGTTCAAAACAGCAGCCGGAGTTTTTGCCTTTTTAGCTGACTCTCATTTGCCTCAATGGGTCTCTCTTGGTAGCAGCGTGCAGGTAAGCGAGGGACGAATGCTTTGTGGGAGGTGGGAGTCTCACTGCTGCTCATGAAAAAAATATAGCTAGAAGCGTCGTGTGAGCAGTCTAGCTTGGTCGTGCAGCAATGAGATGTAATCACGGTCGTGTGGTGAACCAGCTGCGGAATTGAGCGCGAAATATTCTAACTTGCCATTTTTTTTCGTGACAAACCTTTCCCAGATCATTGACCTTCCTTGTGAAACGGTCGCTCCTTGCTGTGAGGGGTTCCGTGAGCTATTTCTCGCGCACGCGCAACAGATGGCGATCGCAAAACACATGACCGGAGACAAAATCAACTTTAGCATCCTCGCCAAGCTCACCTTAGGAACCAGTGAAATGTTTCAGTATTTTGTAACGCACACACGAACTAACGCAAGTACCCACTATTGCCGGTTCGAGCAGCCGTTTCTAGAATACCTAACTTTTCATGTCAACCTCCAGAAGGGCCTCAGCAACTATTTTCTCGCTCGCAATGTCTGGGACAAAGCGGAGGATTACGGAGACGCTATCGCGATGATGAAGGAGGCTCAGAAATCTTTAGCCACAAGATCCAGCATCACCAGCCCCGGCCTTCCCGAAATAGACTCCAGAAGCTCTTCTCTTCGGAACATTGTACCTGAGATCAACGCCATGAGAAATCACGTTTCGCAGCTTCTTGCTTCATGGACCAAGGACAACTCTACTATTTATTTCTGCAAAGTCCCCGATCGAATCCCAGAGGCACTTCGATTGGAACAGGGAGTGAAGATGATGAAACCAACACAATATTCATTTTCCGAGGACTGCGAGCCTGTTAAGTTGGGTCCTGCAGACCAGAAAACTGCCGGGCAGGGGGACCTCCCCCCTCCGACTGCTCCGTCGGCGCCGCCGCCCATAGCAGGACTACGCGAGCGGAGTGATAGCGACTTAGCACGTGAACTTCAAGCAAAATTAAATGCAGGAGAAGATATTTGATTTCAATGCTGAGTGCTTGCTTTGACTGAGGTCATAAGTAAATTAATGAATCGCTTCGAGTGAATTTGAAACAAAAAAATTCACTTGTGATTGTGTGATAGTGTGATAGTGTGATAGTGTGAAAGTGTGATAGTGTGATAGTGTGATAGTGTGATAGTGTGATAGTGTGATTGTGCAGGGATTCGGGAGTAGGGAGTAGGGATTCGGGAGTAGGGATTCGGGAGTAGGGAGTAGGGAGTAGGGAGTAGGGAGTAGGGAGTAGGGAGTAGGGAGTAGGGAGTA
>ERZ651776.3302-NODE-3302-length-16212-cov-5.193492_pt1 | contig 16212 bp, 13 predicted proteins | sample MGYA00514761_ERZ651776 | MGnify/ENA metagenome assembly ERZ651776 | reverse complement strand
ATGATACTTCTTGAGTATCAGATCCTCCGAGGAAGGAATACATTTGGAAAATGTAAAATGCTTTAAGAATAAAAATATTCGGTTTCAATAATTCGCTTGAATGGCGTGAAATTTGTGATTATGAGGGCGAATTTTTGCAACCGCCGCAGTACAGTAGATGACTTTGCCGGACAAATATTAATCTTTCGAGTAGTATGTTGTCGCAAAACGAACTTTTGCCTTTTTCTTCTAAATTAACTATTTTCATTGTTCAAGATCGATAAAAGGTCAAAGATCAGCAACAATTGGTTGCTGGCCTGGGTTGAACTGAGTGCCGCTTGCTGCTGCGCCTGGGGCAGCATTGCTGCTGCCACCAGCACCGCCAAAAGTTGCGCCTCCTACGACATCATAACTACGATAGAGTACATTTAGTTAGATAAAGAGAAGCAAAGAGGGTAATTGAGAGCGCTAACACATGAGTACCGCAGCGATCAACTCACCCGGTAGTAATATTTCCCTCCACGATCTCATCCTTAGCCTGAACCAAAACATACGTAAAAACGAGCGTGATCAAAAATTCACACACGGCAAATATACATATTGCACGATATCCACCGATGTGGTCGCATGAGTAATGATCGATCACATCAGTGCCAATAGGAACACCGTTAAAGGTTTCGTTACAACCACTTAGCTGCCCCCAGAAGACAGCAGTCATCAATGACAGAAGACAAATCATGAAACTACAGCCGATTAGAAACCCGATTGCTACAGTAGACTGTGATTTCGTCAGCACGTACAGACCCCCGGTAGTGAAGAGAATGTACAGAACAGCAGTAAGCATCACATTGAAACCGGCATTGGAAGTGGATGAAACGGAGAGTGACGTTATGACGAAACATAAGGTGGGAATGGCGTTGAAGCCAAGGAGAGTCGTCAGCACTTTCGGTTTGTCAGCCAGGATTTGATCCATTTGAAAAAGAGAGAGAGAGAGAGAGGGAGGGAGAGAAGGGGGACCCACGTAGAATTCAAGATATGATAGTAGGAGTGTTTGCGGAGAATTTTCGGGCGCTTGGAGGTAACAATTGCTCGCTTGAAACGGTGAAAGCGGATGGATCCGGGATGCGAAAAAACTGGAGGGAGGTTTTCTATGTCCCCCCCCGCCCCACCAACAAATTTCTATTGGATGCCTGACTAAAATTAGTTTATTTTTTTTAGTATCAAATCCATTGTCCAACTTTCTCAGATAGTCGAATTCTCATACTGCTTCTAAAATATAAAAAAAAGAAAGTTCTCTCGAGAACCAGCAGTGTTCATCGCCGAGCTCCACAACTTAACTCTCGCAGCACCCACTCCGCCTACCCCTCCCCTCGTAAATTAGGCTTCCATGAAGTTCAACTATAGCCCGCACCTTTCCCTGGGGACGCTTTACACACGCGGTCCGCTGATCTTTTCCTCTGTAACAAACAACCTCCTCTGTGCTGCCCACAACAAAATCAATGCCTACAACATCACAACAAACACTCTCCGGACGCTCCCGTTTGAGGCCAGAAGCAACATAAAGACATATGCTCTGACCCACGATGAGCGATTGTTGATCGTCATTGACACCAACGATTATGCCACGTTGATTTCGTACAGCCGTGGGACTGTCCTCCACAGGTTCCGCTTCAAAAGCACCGTGACGGCGATTTCCTTTTCTCCTGACAATAAATTTTTCGCCGTTGGTTGTGGCGAGCACGTGCAGGTGTGGCGCACGCCGGGAGTCCGACGAGAGTTCAGCCCGTTTGTGCTTCATCGGACTTTGACAGGATTCTCACAAGGCGTGAGGACTATTGAGTGGAGCAAGGATTCACGGTACATTGTCGCAGGTTCTAGCGATAATACGGTTAGGATTTTTACTGTGGACCCGATTGAGGGGTTTGTGCCTTGTACGCTCGCTGGGCACAAGGGGCCTGTGGCAGGGGCATATTTCTTGAAGGGTGGTGTTGAGGAGGCTATTACCATAAGCGATGACGGCGCCATGTGCTTGTGGGTATATGAGCGAGGTAACGCTGGGGAGGAAGGAATCAATGACGATCTTTTTTCTCCAGGGAAGCGGAAGCGACAGGAGGAGAGCGAATTGGTCGGCGGTAGGTGGACAATCAAGAAGCGCCACTTCTTCTCGCACAACCAGTCTGATTCTGTGGATGGGGGGGTCAAGAAATCGAAATCGAAATCGAAATCGAACTCGTCCTCGTCCTCGACTTCAACCGGTCAGTCGTCCAAGATTGTGTCAACTTCCACGTCGCCGGATGGCACCCTCCTCGTCGTGGGGTTTGAGAATGGTGTGTTTGGTCTCTACGACATAACCCATATTAATACTCCACTCCCTGGAACGGTCCCTGTCAATTGCCTCCACACCCTCAGCGTCACCAACGGCCGAATCACAGCCGTGCGAGTCTCCCCCGATGGGGCATCTCTCGCACTTGCCTCCCCTGACAACTCGCAATTGCTACTTTGGGACTGGCAATCGGAGACTTACCTTCTCAAACAGCAGGGACACAACTATGGAATCAATGCTGTCAACTACAGTCCCGATAGTATGACGATGGTTACGGGTGGAGAAGATGGGAAAGTGAAGTGCTGGAGTGGTGCTGGATTTTGTTTTGTTACATTTGGAGTTCACCGCGGTCCAGTGTCAGTCGTCAAGTTCTCCAAGCCCTCAGTCATTTTTTCGGCCTCACTTGACGGTACGATTCAGGCCTATGATCTCGTTCGATATAAACCGTTCCGGACCTTCACTACGCCGACGCCTGTCCAGTTTTCCTCTCTCGCAATTGACCCCTCCGGTGAAATTGTCGCTGGTGGAACTCTGGATCCTTTTGAAATTTATGTCTTCAGTGTCTCAAATGGCAAAATCATTGACGTTCTCAGCGGACACAATGGCCCCATTAGCTGTCTCGAATTCGATCCTGTGGGGGGGATGTTAGCAAGTGGTAGTTGGGATGGGACTGTGAAGGTTTGGGACGTTTACAAGAACCAGGTCGAGGAAACTTTTGTTCATACCAGTGATGTTCTGTCGCTGGCTTGGCGGCATGATGGCAAATTTATCTGCGCGAGCACCTTGAACGGCGCCCTGAATTTCTGGGACAAAGATAATGGAGAGAGGTGAGTTAGTTTCAGCTTCAGCGGTGGTTTTTTCTGTATGTTACGCCTGTATGAACGCAACGCACAAACTAATAAAAATCTACAATTAACTAATACAATTTTGTTTGTTTTTTTTCGGTCGTGGCACAGCGTTGGTGTCATAGATGGTCAACGGGATATCGTCGGCGGGAGGAAGGAAAACGATCGCCAGACAAGCTATAATAATCAGTCCGGTCGTCACTTTACGAGCGTATGTTATTCTGCCGACGGTCAATGCGTACTAGCAGGAGGAAACTCCAAGTTTGTGTGTATTTATGAAATCGCCTCTGAAATTCTCCTCCGGAAATTCCAGATCTCACACAACCGCAGTCTGGACGGCGTGCTTGACCACCTAAACAGCAAGTATGATGTAGAAGGTGGGGAAGGAGTCATCGCTGAAATTGCTGCCGAGGGTGATGACGGCGCCCCCAACAGCAATCTCCCAGGGGCCAAGCGGTCAGACGACGGCAGTCGGAGGACAAAAACGGAGGTTCGGTGCAAACAGCTGAGCTTTTGTAGCACAGGGAGAGAATTCAGCGTTGTGACGACTGAAGGGCTTCTCATTTACCGCCTGGACGATGACATGGTGTTCGATCCGATAGCCCTCACGGAAGCCGTCACTCCCAACAGTGTTTGGACCGCTCTTACAAACCAAGAATGGTCGAGGGCGCTCACATTGAGTTTGATCCTTAGCGAACCTGGTTTAGTAGAGGAGGTGCTTGATCGAACTCCTAACGACTGCGTCGAAATCGTAGTCAGGGGCATCTCGAAACAGAATCTTGGCAACCTTGTTGTTGCACTCTCTACGACAATGGCCTACACTCCCCACGTAGAATTTTATCTCAATTGGTGCCTTGCGTTGCTGAAATTTTGGGGTGTCGAACTGTCGAAGAATGGTGGAGCTAGCGGTAAATATACGTTGGCTTTTCGAAATCTCCATAAAGTAGTAAAGAATGCCCTGGAAGACGTGCGGAAGATTGCCGATGAAAACAGCAACAGACTGGACTTGCTCTGCCAGCAGATGACTGGTGAGCCATAATATTAGTGAATGTTTGCCATAATATTAGGTGAATGTTTGCTTTGGCATGTGTCGTAGCTAGTCGTAGCTAATTATGTTAAGGTGCTGAAGGTGCTGGCGAAAGTAAAAGAGACTTCTCACACAAAGAGACTTGGGGACACATAAGATTAAAAAAATTGACGGCTTTTTCTCCTTCAAAATCTCTCAGTTTTTTTTACTTTTTCTAATTTTTCAGTTTATTTCATTTTTACGACCGACATTTTTTTTAGGAACCGACAAATCATATGTGCATGAACTTAGACGCTCTTGATGATGGCTGGGACGTTCTGCCATCCGCAAGTGTTGTCTCCCATAGCAAGGAAGATGAAGCCATCGTTACCCCAACTGGAGGCCCAGCTGTTCCTGACGATCCAGTAAGGAGTGTCAGCATCGGCGTTATATCCAACAAGCTGGACGGCGTGGTCCATCTTGCGGGGGCTGTTGGAGCAACTAGCACTGGTCATAACCATGCTATTTCCTTTGTAACTACTCCACTGACTGGCGTCAACGGCAATACTGATAGGGCCGTACTGCTTCAAGGCAGCAATGGTGGCATCAGCATCCTCAGTGCAGGCCTTGAAGCCCTGGCACTTGGGGGTAGAGTATCCCCACTCAGAGATGGTTCCCATGGTGTGCGCGGGGAGGGGACTCGTGCACTTTCCGCTGTCTCCACTTCCACTGGTGTAAGGGTAGTCAGAGTCGAGGCACATTCCACCAGTAGACTTGATGTAGTCAAAGGCATTGGAGGGAAGTCCTCCGTTGCAGCCCTGGTCAACAGTGTCGCAGCTCACAAGCTGCTGGGGGGAGAACTCCTTGATGTCATTACCGGCAATGGCCCAAGCGGACTCGACGGTCTCGGTGGCACTGAAAGCCCAGCAACTTCCGCACTGAGCCTGGTCCTTGACATCCGTAAGCTTGCCCTCGTCCTTCCAGTTGTAGCTTCCACTGAGACTGGTTCCGTTGACGATGACATCAGCAGGGTAGACGGGAAGATCCGGGGCCTCGATGGAGGCGTCAACTCCAAGGTAGAACTCAAACTCTTCCTGAGAGTGGTCAGCAAAGCGGGTAATTCCGTGGACTTCATCGTGTCCAAGCTTGCGGAGCTCAGCATTCTTGCGGCTGATTTCCTCGACATTCTGGACGAAGATCTCGAAGCGCTTGTTGTGCTCGTCCTCGCTTTCGTACTCGCGTCCGTGTTCGGCCTTGAAAGACTCAAAGCGCTCGGCAAGGAGGAAGTTGGTTCCCTCATCACTGAGGGCGTTGGCCACGGAGGCAACAAGGGCACTGACGGCAAGGGTAAACTTCATCTGAGAGGTTTCGGTGAGTAGTTGGGATTTGAAGAGTGTTAAGTTAGTGTTAGATTGGTTTTAGGGGTCCATGGGGGTTCCACAAGAAGAAAGAAAAAATCGTGGCTTCTGATAGGCTTCTTGAGAAGAATCTTGCTTAGCGCAATATCAGGCTAAACTGAGTAATCCCACAGGCCAACAAGACTGTGCAAGAGACTAGTAAACACGACGAGGGTAGCATGATTTCTTCAAACCCGATTTTCCCATCAGTACCATGTGAACAAAGTTGTCCCCGCACACAAAATTCTGCAAGTGTTTTTACCCCATCCTGGGGTACCTTCGAAAATCAAGAACCACGGGGTGCGCTATTATCATCATGAGGGAGGCATATTGAAACTCACCTTTTGAATTGATTAAGATACTGATGTATGTGAATGATTTTACCAGAAATACTGGCCACGGGAGAACAAATCAACAAAATGGCCGCCCAATGAAAAAGCAGGAAAGAAATTGACATGTTCTGAAAAAAAATTGTGTCGATGGCCTTTTGTATATTTTCCTAAAGGTAAAGGTGCTCATTTTTTTTTGTATATATTACCCTAGCATACGATGCTCAACCCGTCAACAGAGTTGCTCAACTCCAACCTGTTCTTTTTGAACCGAAGTTGCTCAGACCAGAAGCTCTTTGGCTATACACCCGAAACGCCTAATCTCTGTGACTACCCTATTTTTTACGGAGTTTTCAATAATGTCACCTATAATTGCTCAGACAATGTTCTAATAGGTGATCTGTTTCAGGAGGAGGGCCCAAAGATGCAGGTGAGCGCAGCATTTGCTGAAACGGTAACATGTTGAATATTACCGCCCGCCCGCAATTGGCCGACAAACAGTCAACTACAGAAATCCCGCAAAAAAGGGTCTGAAACAATCACTTACCCTCGCCTCTGTCATCTTCGTCATCGAATTGTAGATGGTAGGGTGGATTATGATCCTGGTCTCGTCTTTCTTTAATTGTTTGCAGCTAGGGCTTTACTCGCGTGAGAGGCTAAGAAAACGAGGGCCGGACTCTCTCGATGTTGTTACATTGCTCAATATTGCTGCCAGCTTCTTTTTGATTTTTCGAAACTTGGACTACCGTGGGTACAATGGTGTGATTTCATATAAAATCGAAGTTGTCTTCTCGGGGTTAGTGAATATATGCTTTTACAGCATGCCGATGGTGCTTGTCCAGGCATGGTCCGGTGTCCTTGAAAAGAGTGCTTACTCTGCTGGCGAACAGAGAATATTGAAGAAGAGACGGACTATTATTTTCTGGGTTTGCGAGGTTATGTTCTTCATCGGGAATGTCTTTTTCAACTTTCTTGACTTCTTCCAGCTAGTTTACATCAAACCGGTGCCGCACCACCTAAAGGGGATGGAGCAGATAGTGAAGGAGAGCACCATTGTGATTTTTCAGACTTCTCTCAACATGATAATGTTGCTGGCTTATGTAAACTGGGCGACTCTGAGGATAAACAGAATCATCCGTAGCCTTGTGAGAGATGCCAAAGAAGTCAGTGAAAGCACATTAGTCACAACAAAGAAGTTGAAGAGGTATCTGCGAGCAGTTCAAATTGGTACTGGCATTGCCGTTCTCTTTTATTCAACATCGATCATTCCCATGGCAACAGAAGCATGGTGGGTTCGTTATCCTCCTTGCAGCAGCGCGGAATACTATTGGGGGAATCTTGGTGGCTTCATCTTTTATTTCCTTAACATCTACGTCGCCCTTTTTGTCTTCACAAATAGGACCAAAAAGGTACGGAAAGAGAGGAAGATCTATCTTGAATCCCTTAGAAAGTCTCAGGAAGCAGCCAAGTCGACAGACCTCAGCGCGGGAAGCAGTGGCCAGAGCCGCAACTCGACGAAAAATTCGAGTGGAATGAGTGGCTCAATGAGTGGCTCGAGTGGAATGAGTGATATGAGTGGTATGAGTGATGTTAGTATTACCTCTTCATTCGCAAGCAGCAGTAGCATTGCGAGTAGTGCCTTCGAGAGTGATGTGGAGATGCCTAACTCAGTGGTCGAGTGATGGTATTTTTTCTTCGGCACAGTTTCGTTTCGTTTCTCGTCTTAATTGGTCTTAATTGAGGGTCTTTTCTCTCGAACAAAATTACAAAATTTTCTTTCGCCTTTTCACTCTCTAACAAAACTTTACAAAAATTTTCTTTCGCCCTTTCATTCACTCCAACCCAGTGCATTGTACTTCACATTACCGCTGAAGCCTTCGACAGCGAGTACGAGAAAAGTGACAATTACACCTATTGTACTGTTGAAGACTCCGTTCGTGGCCTCAAATGTCATTACCCTCACAGGATTGTGAAGCTCATCCTCATAACCAATGATGTCGTCAGCTGACACTATTATTTTCTTCGCAATCTCAAGCTTCGTCACCTGCTCCCTTATAGCCGATTTCGGTAGAGTCTTCTCCTCTCCTTCGTCGTAATTGGGCCTCATCGAAGGAGAAAGCAAATCCTTCGCATCTTCGTTGTATTTGACATTTTTGAACAGTGTAGATTCTAAATCATTTATGCGCTGCGTCAGAGCAAGAATTTCATTCTTCAGCAACATTCGATGCGTGGTAACCATAGCTTGCAGCTTTGTTGCGTCTGTGACGCCGCTAAGGACCATATAGCATGTCACAAATGTGTTCGCAAGAGTATAGACAATTGTCGCAACATGGTGGGTCCGAGAGGTCCAGAAAATGATGTTAATGAGTATGCCACACATAAAGGCCCAGGAATATAGAACTCCAACATAGGCCTGGCATCGTTTGTTATAAGTTCCTCCGAAAGCTCGCATCACGCGACGCATAATTACCCAGGAAAAGGCGTTCTTGTCTCGTCGGAGGTCGATACTGAGCGATCCAGTTATCACAGCTTGAGAGTTGTAGCAATACCTCTTCTGTTCGGACTTGTCCGCTCCAGCTTCAAGATCTCTATCATCTTTGGCAGCTGGTGACTCATTCAAGTGGATCTTGGCGCCAGCGTAACCACTTGCTTGTGCTTCCTTCTCTCTGATGTCGTCGTCTTTCTTATGAGGCTGAGACTGAGACTTTTTGTTCAGCTGCTTTTTGCGCAATTTCAAAGCTTTATTTTCCGCCTGTTCTCCCTTCCAATGCTGCGGTGAAAGAAAGTCAACGAGTGGCAAACCCGGAAATTCGCAAAGTTTGCCAATATTCTCCATCGCTTTCCGCCTCCTCCTAAAATCATGAACGCTGACAGCAGCAAAATTGAAGAGGGAACCGAATGCCCATAACCGCAAGATCAGCATGCCGGAGTGAATTGTCTTCTCTACATGCGACTCCCCAAAGGGTGGTAAGCCGTATCCGACACTTCGAACGAAAGCTGGCAAAAACGCGAGAAGAAACGGGGCGATGTTGCACACTTTTCCCAAGAACCCACGAGGGATTGCGTCGCCGAAGCTTTTCCTGACAATTTGGTGTAAAACAAAGCTGGCGCTGATCTCATTCTTCTCGTTGATTGGCGTTTTAGCTCGGAACTCCTCGTGAGCTTCGTAGTTTCTGAGAACCTCAGCAACATCATCGTCGACTTGAAAATTGGCAGCGAAGAGGTTAACGTCGATTATTTTCTGAGCCAAGAAGATCTCCTCTTCGATGAGGTCCTCATGCTCGAGCGGGTTCTTCCATCCAGCACCAATTAATTTCCGGTTGCTGTGATCAATGCTCCATTCCGGCGCTGGTTTTCTAATTGCTTCTCTCTCCTCACTCGAGAAGTAGCCATATTTCACCGCAAGGATCATGTTGCGGCAGACAAAGCCAAGGTACATCACAACCACTTCCCACACGTCGATCGATTCTTTTATGTCATCGCGATAAACGATGGTTAGGATGAAACTTGCATGAAAGAGGAATATCATTGGGAAAACCATGAGCCAAAATATGAAAGGCAGGGATGGTGCACTACGGTAATAAGAGCGGTCACACGGAAATAACAGCCTGTGGTTTATTGCGTGGTACGCCCTTTCGGTGCTTCCCTCTATAAGAAGCGCTAGGAGCGGTGAGATAATTGCGGGGGGGGTCATTTCATAGCCCATCGTTTTTAAGAACTCACTGAAATTGAATTTTACTTCGCTCGGTTTTTTTAAAGAAGCTGTCAGGGTTTTGTTTCCAAGATGACGGCGCACTGACGTAGCAATTGATGCATTTCTCTTGATCATTTCCAGGTCCAAAAGGTCGTTTGTTGCGGTCTCTTTCGTTGTTTTACTTGTCACAAAGGTCGAAATAACTTCATCTTCAATATCGCTCTCTTTCCGTAAAATCTCCCCTTTTGGAGAGAATTTACTGGCAGTGCTTCTCTCGGCCGGTGAAGCTATACCCCCTGGAACCGCAAAAAATGTCAGATTCTGAACGAATGATTTCGGCGTGATCGAAAGGGGGGGAGCTAACACTTGTCTTTTCTTATCTGGCGAAGGAGGAGGATCATCTACTCTAGTTTCGAGTGTTAGATCACTCGATAGATCCGTTCCGAGCGGTAATTGGTTGTCACCTCCCTTCATAGTTAGATTTAAATATTTATTCAAATAAAGTGATTTCGGATTTTCGAGTCCATCCGGTGGGCAAATTTGCTTGCTTTTGCCATAATTACATGGTAGCATGAATTTTTAAGACACCTATCGCGACTTTCTCTTTGTTTTTTCTTGTAATTCCTTTATAATGCGGGAAACGACCCACATTCTACCCTTCCCCCTGACAACTTCAAAGTACTCCAGACTCAACCTAACAAATGTAAACATCATCAATCGACAAACCACATTGATGACATTTCGATGCCGAATTAGCGACGAGTTTAATGATGGCTTCGTTGATGTTAGTGATGGAGTTGCATGTGAGGTGGGTGCTGGCAATCATGAGGGTTGTTGGCAAGGTGGGGGGGTGAGAAGCAGACCTGCAGAAGTTACTGTTCTGGAAATGGGTGGGGGTTTACTTGCCGTAGACTTAGATGAGGCTTGGAGAGTTTCCTCCACCACCAGTGCCATCAGTGCAAGTAATGATACTGGCGAGAACAATATCTACCTCAACTTCTTCCGCCCTTCCACTGATACAGATACAGATACAGATACAGATACAGATACAGATACGGATACAGATACAGTTCTCCCTTGCACAAAGACTGTCACATTAACGAGTACGGTCTCAAGCAAAAATTACTCTTGCTCTGCACTTGTTCAGCATAGACCATTTCGATCGCTCCTCATCAAGGAGGACTTTGGCCTCTCCATTGGAACCCACATTTGGGACAGCGGGATTGTAATGGCAAACGACATCATCGATAACCAAATTGACAAACTAATCGTTGGAGGTTTAGAGGGGAAGCGAGTGGTTGAGCTTGGCTCTGGTGTTGGCTTGACGGGTATCGTTGCATCTATATTTGGGCGAGCAAAGACTGTTCATATGACTGACAGGAAGACAGAAATGGATCTCATGACAGAGAATGTCGAAAAAAATATCGACCGTGGTACTACTGGTGTTGAGTGCTACTCCTTGGACTGGTCTAAACCTGCGGAAAGTGACAGAGAGAGCGACAAATTCGACGTCGTCCTCGCTGCTGATGTTCTCTACACCCCTCTAAATATCTGGTCTGACTTCATAGCCACTGTCCACCGTCTCCTCCTCCCAGAGACTGGAGTCTTGCTTCTGTACCAAAAGCACCGTGGTGGAGTAGAGGACAAGGCTAAAGGGGAAATGCTAGACAAATTTCGACAAGTGTGTGTTGAAGGAGGGATGGCTAAATTTAAAGTGGTGAGAGAGGATTGGAGGGTAGGCGTCGGAGTTAGTGTTGTCGTAGTTATGAATTGATAGGAAAGTTTGACTGTATGCTTCTATTATCAAGCCGTCATTTCATTAATCTTATCGTTAACGGCTTGAGCGAGGGCACGATGGGAGTCCGCATCAAGGTGAATTCCATCTTTAATAGAACATTTACAATTTGGGACTTTGCCAGCATCTAGAAAGTCACAAGACTTTTCCTCGGCGATTCGTTGATAATCGGTTTTTAGCTGATTGCTCCTCTTTTTCCCGCCGCCCTGAAAATCAACGTAAAAGTTTTCATTGGTGATTGGCGGAGGACAAATAAGCAGGACTTTGGGCACAAGATCTCCTTCCCAACCAGATTCGTTTCCTTCAACCCCACTCATTCGAATGTCGTCTATAAGCAGCCCCGCGTTAATAGCGATCTCTCGGGTTGTCAAATTAAATCGGTTTTTCAAATCGTTGACTCCGAGGGCAACAATTACGATCTTCACAGGTTTTGCAGAGTGTAAGATGGGGAAGATATGCTTTCGCCCGTTCAATGCATCTCCCCCACATGGGTTGGGCGGTAGCCATGTACATTGTGGATCGTCTGAAGCGTTCGTTCTACCGTTGAGTCCTTCTTCTATGACATGGATTGAGGGATTGAGGGATTGAAGAACACCTGGCCAGCGAACCCCTCTTGGAAGACGAGATCCAGACTCGGGATCGTGACCCCATACATTCGAGTCACCAAAGATCAGCACCGGCGGTGGCTCAGTGTTGCTCATTTTCTTCTTCGTGCTAATCGGTTTCCTCTGTTCAGGGTCCTCTGTTCAGGTTTATTTGCAAGAAGAATTTTTTTTTGAGGGAAAGCATTACCGACCCAGCTTTTGAACAAAAACTTCTTTAGATTGTTTAGAAAATCCTCCACGTCCATCCTTAAGTCCTAGGTGATGGGTCGTGTTACCTTTTCTTCAGGGACGATGGGAGGAGGGAAAAAGCGGGCGAATCCAGAAGCGAATCCCGATGAAACATCTACAAGAGATAATGGGAGTGGTGCAAAGAGACGGAGGGTGTCAGGCCGTTCGCAAGGTGACAGAGATGTCGATGGGAGATTTGGCGAAGGTGGAGGGGATAAGGAGCACGAGTTTTCTCGGCAGGGGACGGAGCATGACGATGATGAGGATGGTCCAGGGGAAACAATGAATTCATCGATGAAAGGAGAGGAAGATTACTCTAATAAGTTTTCAATCTCCGCTGGTGATATGACGACTGAAACTATTGGTATTGAGCCGTTTAATCTGAGGGAGGAAAGGGAGGGTGGGGATGGAGCTTTTGATCTCAGTGGTAATTATGTTTGGAGAAAGAGGGGGAAGGGGGGAGATGAGGAAGAGGATGCTTGGCTGGATGGTTTGGAGGAGGGGGTTGCTGTCGAGGATAATGCTCGCAGGACCGGCGACAATGATGACGACAAACATGGCGGTGTCAAGAAAGGTGACCAAAAGCAGGAGCAGTCACTTCAAGAGGAGAAGGAAGATGAAGAAATGACAGAAAAAAATAAATCTTTCCTCTACTCCGTCCTTCTGACATACCTCTCCCAGAATGAAACTGTTGCCTCCTCCCTCCGTCGTCTGGGAAAGCTTGTGAAGTCGACCAAATCTGACGAGGGTGCAAACAAATTGGCAAGGGACAACTTTGACCAGGTTACTGAAGCAGCCGATGCGCTGCTCCAGGGGGGAGATACTGAGGTGTATCAGCGGAAGAGAGAAGTGTTTGAACAAAATGTGAAGGAGATCAATGCTAGTGCAAGTAGTGGTGGCGGGTATTTTGGTGGGAGTGGGACTGGGAATGGGAATGGGAATGGGACTGGTGGCAATGAAGAAGGCAGTACTAACAGTACAGAGTTAGAGGATGACGTCAAATGGGAGTACCGTGGGCAGGATGGCGCCTTGCACGGTCCCGTTACCTCGGCACAGATGCTGCAGTGGCGTTCGCAGGGATATTTCACGGGAGAGTCAGCAGTTGACATCCGACGGTGGGTTGAGGGGAGGGTTGCTGCGGACAAAACATCACTGAATAACAAGGAGGATCTGATGAATGATTTGGATGATAGCGACGAGGAGGAAGGTGGAGAAAGCGGGGGAGCTGATCCACCTGATGCCGAGGAGAATGAATGGCGTAGAAGTGATGGAATAAATTTCGCAGCTTTTTTATGACATGTAGAAGGGTTAGAGGTGATTTTATTTTTCTCGCTCGATTTAATTTTTCTCAATCTCGACATTCTCGATTCTCGACTTCGACAAGTTTTTGAAGAATTTTTGAAATTAAGTTATCGTGGCCATTATCCAGTAAATAACGTCTCTTCTCCCTCCGCATTAGCTTTTAACTAATGCCTGTATCTAATAAGAAGAAGAAGAAACCTACTCAAAAGAAACCTGCTGGCAAAAAGGGGAAGAAAGTTTCTCCTGCCCCTTCATCCCCATCAGATGCAACAACTCCCACACTTGCGCCAGCACGCCTGCCCCCAGTAAATCCCACGCCGATTACTTCTCCTGAGCCTACGCCTCCTGTGTCTACGCCTCCTGTTGATCCATGGGGGAAATTAAAGTCGCCATTGGGGGGGAAGTTGTCTCCATCTGATTCATATGCTCGCCTTGTTTCTAGCGATCGAACTATCTTTGGATTGCAGAAGGTTGACTTTGCTGATGCCAACGGCGATGTTGATGTTGCCGTCGAAAAGAAAACCGCTTCACCTTTGGAGCCTGGAGCAATTGAATCGCTCGACGTGATCAACTGTGACCTTACTTCTGTCAGCATTTCTCCTCCCCTTTTGGCGACCATAGTATCACTCAACCTTTCCTCCTCTTCCCTGACGACCGAAAAAATCAACGCGATCTTAGGGAACACCGGCAATGTCTTTTTGCGCTCGCTTACATTGACTGACAACCTCCTTTCAGATCTCCCATCACCACTCCCGTCAAAACTCACAATTCTGGAGCTTGGATACAACAAACTCACGACCATCCCGCCAGGGTCATTCTCGGCGTGTAAGACATTTTTATACTCTCTCGATCTTTCGGGGAACCAACTGACGACAATTTTCTCGGGACTGACAGAACTCATGCACCTGCGAAAACTGGACATTTCAAATAATCACACTCTCCAGTTGACAGATGTTCCCACTTCACCTCCTCTTCCTACAATGATCAAACAGGTCACTGACTTGACTCTGCTTCCGAATTCGGGCCTTCTTTCGAATGAAGTTGACTTTGAATTAGCGGCTACAGAGCTGACGTCAAACATCACTGGGCTGAAGAGATTTAATAATTGTGTTGTTGACAGAGCAATCAAAATCAATCAGGCAAATCTGTTGTCCCTCCAGCACGAAATTGTGGCGGACGACGACAACACGAAAGACTCGGCAACTTGCTCCTGCGTTGAGGGGAACCCTTGTCTTGTCAAATATAATTGTAAGCCGCACATTTGGCACAGAAGGTACGAAGTTGCAAGAAGGGCACGAGAAGACCCGAACTTCGACCGAGAAAAAGAATTGAGAGGAAACTGAAAGAAGTAGATTTAACTGACGCGAGTAGAATGTTTTCTGGAACAGCATCTTGCCCTTACTTTTCACGATCTGTTTGTTCTTGGCTTCTAATCGCTGTCGCTTCCCCCTGTGAAGAATGATGACAACTTATATCTGTCACCGTCATCATCGTCATCGTCGTCACTCCCCTTCCTCCTTTTCTTCTTCTTCTTCTTCTTCTTCTTGCTGGCGCTGTCACTGTCGCTGTCGCTGTCGCTGTCGCTGTCGCTATCGCTGTCACTTTCCGATGATGATGATGATGATGACGACGACGATGACGATGAAGATCGCTTCCGCTTTTTTGAATGCTTCTTGTGCTTCTTGGATTTTTTCTTATCTTTTTTGGATTTTTTCTTCTTTGATTTCTTTGATGGCTTTGATGGCTTTGATGGCTTCTTCTTGGCTTTCTTGTCCCCACCACGATTCAACCCTCGATTTAAAAACGCGTCGCGTTCTCTGTCAAGCTCTTCCCTGTATTCCTTCATTTTCTTCGCATCCACCCCCGATATATCGAGCTTGTCGGCATTGTCCTTCTTGTATTGCTCCCATGTCGGGCGGTTCTCATCTGCAAGTTTGTCCTTGATGCTCCTTTCCTCCATTCCCGCTGCCATCCTCATGATACTGATCATCGCCCCGCTTGTTTTCTCGCTCGCCTTCTCTTCCCCGCCTCCGCCGTCGTTGGCCTGGTCCTCTCCCTCGTTTTTCTTCCGTTTTTTGGCATCGTTCTTCAGCTGTTCGTCAGCAGCACGGTGGGCCTCAAAGCGGGAATCGTCCACATGACGGTCCGCTACGTTTGCATAATTCACTCCCGACCCTTTCGAGAAGAGAGGCTCTGATTTCTTCTTCTTTGATTTCCCCATATCGTTTCGGGGGGGCTTTTTATTGCATATTTGCTATTCCCCAGTTTTGCTGCTGCCTCAATTAGCAAGCAAAAGCAAAAGCTCCCCCAGACATCACCCAACTCCTCCTTTTATTCCTTCTTCCACTGACACGTCAGATGCTGTCCTTTCGCGGTGGGCTTCGTCGCGGCCTTGTCCTCACCCTCCCGAGGGGAGAAAAAAATCTGTTTCGGGCTTCAGGTAATAATCGGGCCAGATTTATTCATGCCAGCAATGTTTTGGAGAATGAAATCTCAGAGCGATCGAAGGCTGACTTCCAGCAGCAGGTGAGCGGTTTGGGGTTGAGGGGAGGTGTTATGACGGGTGTGGATGGTTGAGGCAGGTTATAAAGGAAGAGAACTAGATGACAACCTTGAGCTGTTGGATGCTGTACGAGAGGGCGGACTAGCGCAGCTTACGGGTTGGCGATTATATTGGGAGGAGGAGGAGGAGGAGGAGGGGCGGGGGGG
>ERZ651776.3299-NODE-3299-length-16216-cov-2.969949_pt1 | contig 16216 bp, 9 predicted proteins | sample MGYA00514761_ERZ651776 | MGnify/ENA metagenome assembly ERZ651776 | reverse complement strand
TTCTCGGGCATCAATGCATTGATGCTCAGGGAAATGATGGTTGAATCGACGGTACATAAATGTTCACCTGGTGATGTGGTCTTTGAGAAAAATGACTATACCAATAGTTTTTATGTCGTTTTGGATGGGTCAGTCGCAGTCATGATAGACGAGAATGATCCGTCTAAGCGGATCATTATTGGGCTTGGAAACTATTTCGGCGAAATGGGTTTGATTTCTGGACGCCGAAGAACGGCAACGGTAAAAGCCGAATCGAACTGTGTTCTGATCGAGATTCCAAGGAGAACGATGATTAAGGTCAGGGGCAATTCTCCAGAGGTACGCCAGGCTTTAGACCGAGAGGCGGCGATAAGACAGATCCAAACATACATTGCACCAGATGTGCCGCGAGACGATCTGATTGAAATAGCAAACAGTTCGGAAATTAAATCCTATAAAACGGGTGAAGTTATATTTAATGAAGGCGATGAAGCGGATGCGCTTCATTTGATTCGTAAGGGCTCCGTCTCGGTTTCAAAACGGTTGGGAGGCCGCAGTGTTGTCTTGAACTACGTTGCTTCAGGAAACTATGTCGGAGAGATGGGGTTGATTTCGGATGCTCCGAGATCAGCAAGTGTGACTGCGGCGGTGGCTAGTGAAACGATTAGGATCGATGGTTCAGCATTTAAAAACCTTATGGCGTCGAATCCGAAGCTAAGGGCCACAGTTGAGGAAAAATTTAGCGACCGGATTACTCAAAACGAGAGAATTTCACAAACTGGTGGTAGTGGCGGAATTCTTCAATTTTTGTTAGAGCAAGGTGTCAGTGAAGCGACTGATGTGTTGCTCATCGATGAAGCCCTGTGTGTCGGTTGTGACAATTGTGAGACCGCTTGTGCGGAAACTCATGATGGTGTCTCTAGGCTTGATAGAGAGGCTGGGCCGACTTATGAAACAATGCATATCCCGACGTCTTGTAGGCATTGTGAGAACCCTCACTGTATGACTGATTGTCCGCCAGACGCAATAAAACGGTCTGCATCTGGAGAGGTATTTATCGAAGACAGTTGCATTGGCTGTGGAAACTGCGCGCGCAGTTGCCCCTATGGTGTGATTCAGCTTGCTTCACTCGATAACAAGAAGACAGGAATCTTATCGCGATTATTCGCAAAAAATGATGCGAGTGAAAAGGCTCCGAAAAAAGCTGTCAAGTGCGATATGTGTAGGGATTACGAAGGTGGACCATCCTGCGTTAGGGCATGCCCGACTGGCGCAGCTGTCCGTGTGGCACCGCAGGCTTTAATTCAGTTACAAGGAAAGTGACGAAGCTTTATGGATATTAAACTAAGCGAGTCTTTTCTGGCCTACAAGAGCTTTAAGTATCTAAAAATTAGCGCTGGTGTGTTGCTCATTACGCTTATCGCTTACCTGGCACACGATCCTGGGAGAGCTCCTAACGGTGGAACATGGTTCGGATATACGCTCGGCGCGATTAGCGCTGGACTTGTCGTATTTCTGGGCTGGTTTGGAATAAAAAAACGTCAATTTATGAGTGGTACCGACTTGCTCAAAGGTTGGTTAAGCGCTCACGTTTATCTCGGTGTGTTGGTTATCTTCTTGAGTCTTTTCCATTCCGGTTTTCAACTAGGCCTTAACCTTCATTCGCTTCTCTGGACTTTGCTTGTTCTGACTGTATTGAGTGGCATGTATGGTGTTTTTTGTTATGTCCGTTACCCATCAATATTGACTGGGTCGCGTCAGGGGCTAACCCGAGCTGAGATTTTACTTGAGTTATCTGAGTTAGACATGCAGGCCAGAGATGTCGCAATGGGGTTGGGTGATGAGATTAATGCGGCGATTCTCCGCGCTGCGGAGGGCACTCAAGTAGGGGGTTCACTCGCTAAAATGTTGGATGTGGACCCCGTAGATTGCCCGACGAAGCTTGCATTAGAGTTTTTGGACGACACTGAAGTGTCTGGAACAGAGCAGGAGACAGCGCTAAGAAAACTCCGAGCGGTTTTGATTAGAAAGTTGGAGTTGCTGCGCCGACTCAGAACTTACGTTAGAGCCGCTACCTTAGTTCGCCTGTGGTTGTATTTTCATATCCCACTTTCTATCGGAACGCTTGTTGCGCTTGCTGCGCATGTGTTTGCGGTATTTTTTTACTGGTAACCGGCGGTCGCTATGAAACTGATACTCCGAACCCTACAAAGAAAGACCTCTGGTGATCTTGTTGCTCGAGACAAGTTAATTGCTGGCACGCCCATTCGTTTGGGAAGAGGTGCTGATGTAGAAGTTTTTCTGAATGACCCAAGAGCGTTATTGCATCAAGCCACATTAGTTGAGCGTGATGGTGCGGTATACGTTGATGCCGCGGGTCAGGCGACAATTAAGATTGATGGACACGCGGTCACCAGTGGCCGAATCAATATCGGAGACACTTTTGAGGTGGGGCCGTATGCGCTTCAGCTGCTCGCCTCACCAGAAACCAGTGATGCAGACTACCTACTTACCTTAGAGCTCATTTATCCTTTAGAAAATATTCGAGACTCTCTTTCGGAACGGTCAACACTGAGTGTTGAAGACCTTGGCATAAAGGCGAAACCGTGGTCTATTGCTTTAGGTGTAATTATTGCGGTGATGTTTCTGGCGATCCCTTTGGTAGAGCATTTTAACGGTGAAGCGAATCGAGCAGTATTGGAGATTGATGGTCCGCGCACTGTGAAACAAATTCGAGATGCAAACCAAAGTGGTGAGGGTGAAATTGTTCCCGTCTCGATGAGACAGTTTTGGCAATCCGGGCACTTATCATCTTCCCATAAGATTTTAGGGACTGATTGCAGTGCATGTCATCAAGAGCCATTTCAACAAGTTGCCAATGAGACTTGCACGAGCTGTCACACAGAGGCTCACGAACATGTCGATGCGGCAAAGTTTCCTGATGCGTCTATAAGTGATACGGCATGTCAGACTTGTCATAAGGAGCATGAAGGTCCAGAGGCATTGGTTTTAAATTCAGAAGAGTTTTGCAGTGATTGTCACGGTAATATTGCTTCTGTTACGAACGGGCAGTCTGAACTTAAAGATATTATTTCATTTGAATCTCACGGTGCGTTCGATTACGAGGATGCGACTAATAGACCTAAGACGGGGCTAAAGTTTTCGCACAAACAACACCTTGATGCAGAAGGTATGAAAGTACCGGATGGCCCAATGGGCGAACGACGCGTGCTCAGCTGTGATTCTTGTCACCAAGCTGATGTGACTGGTACGGTAATGGCCAAGCCCAAGTTTGAGGCCGTTTGTGCGGACTGTCATAGTCTACATTTCGAGCCCAACGCGCCCGACCGAATGATTCCTCACGCAGACGTGGCGGTTGCTAAGCAATACATTAGAGATGCTTACGCATCAATTGCATTGCACGGTGGTTTTAAGCCTCGCGATGGTGAAACCGCACCTAAAGTGGTCAGACGTATTCCCGGGACGAAAACAACCGGTATTCAAAAACAAGAGGCACTCGCTTGGGCAGAAGATAAAGCCGATACAGTAATTGGCGGTCATTTCGGTAAGAAATTGTGCGGCACATGCCACGAGATCGTTGAGGATAACAAGGATCCTCTAAATTGGACGTTAAGCGAAATGCCGGAGGGGGAGTTATACTTACAAAAAGGCCACTTTAATCATGCGCCACATACTTCGTCTTCTTGTGCGGAGTGTCATTCGGCTGATCAATCGGAAGATGCGAATGATCTATTGTTGCCATCGGTAACTGTATGCAAAGATTGTCATGGGGGAGATAATGGGAGCTTAGTGCCAACAACGTGTACGAGCTGTCATGAATTTCATAAAGAAAATAAAACTAAAGCAGAGGTGAAGCAATGAAGACGAGCATTGTTAGACCAACCCAAGTTCGGGCAGGTAGTAAAGCAAGTTTTTCGAGACGAACAGTCTCAAGGGGAATCAAAACACTGTTGTTGAGTGTAGTGTCTGGTTTTATGTTGAGTGTGTCTGCGGTGAGCGTTCAAGCTGAACCAGAGCTTCCTCACTACTCCGGTCAGGCTCGTTTAGGTAGCCAGACCTGTGGCGGCTCAACTTGTCATGGGGCCGCGAAGCCGTGGGCCAATTCAGCTGTTCTCCAAAATGAGTTTGTAACCTGGAGTACTGATGATCCGCATTCCGGAGCTTACAAGGCGTTGAGCTCAGATCGAGGAAAGCGAATAGCCAAAAATCTTGGTATTGAGGATGCTCGTCAGGAAAAAGTCTGCCTTGATTGCCACACAGATAATGTCCCTAAGGAATTACAATCTAAAAACTTTGATATTGCTGATGGCGTTGGCTGCGAATCTTGTCATGGTGGAGCGGTTGAATGGCTTGGATTACACGTTTCAGGTTTCGGAGAGCGTGAGGACTATTTAAACGCAGGAATATATCCCACTGAGGATCCAAAGGCACGCGCGAAGCTGTGCCTTAGCTGTCACCTCAGTGATCCTAGAAAGTCAATTACCCACCGGATAATGGGTGCTGGCCATCCAAGATTGGCGTTTGAATTGGATACGTTTACCGCTAATCAGCCTGCGCATTACCGAATTGATGCTGATTATAAGCAGAGAAAACAACAATCCAGTGGCGTAAAAGTCTGGGCTGTAGGGCAGGCAATGGCTGCGCAAATCACAGTTGAAGCCTTAATGGATAAAAACCGAAACTCTGCTGGTATTTTCCCGGAGCTGTTCTATTTTGACTGTTACGCGTGTCATCATTCCATGGAAGAGCCTCGTTGGGAAAAACGTGAGTCCGTAAATATTGGCCCAGGCGTTCCAAGGTTGAATGACTCCAATCTAGTGATGCTTCGGGTTTTAGCGACTGCTGTTGATCCAGCCATGTCGGCGACACTCTTAGATCAAACCCGCGCACTCCATGAGTCTTCATCAAAGGGGCAAGATGCCACTTTGAAGGCGCTTGGGGATTTGTCTGGAACGGTTTCCAGTTTGGTAGATAGGTTTGCAGCTTCCGACTTCGACGCACCTGCAATGTGGAAGATTTACGATGCACTTGTGGCCGAAGGTCTGAAGGGTGAGTTTGTTGATTTGATCACAGCGGAGCAGGCAACTATGGCGCTTGGTTCTATTCTGGCCGCTATTGAGGCGTCAGGGGCATCGGACGACTTGCAGGGATACAATGACGCTTTAGCGAAGGCGTATACTGCGATTGACAAGTCTGAAGAGTATACGTCTGCCAAGTATACTGCGGCGCTTAAGTTACTGGCAGCAGCGCGGAAGTAGGCAACGTGGTGTATGCCAATCTGATTTTCAGATTGGCATTAACAGTTAAGGAGCAATCTAAAGAATGAAAAGGTTTGGTTCGTGGTGGCTTAAGATTTTATTGGCGTGCTCAGTTACATTAAGTTTCTCGTCTGCGTTTGCTGAGCGAAATCCGGTTGAGTTAACGAGCGGCACAGGCGCTCACCTAGACATTTTGATGAAGGACGAGTTTCCGTCTGCGACAAAATGTGCCATGTGCCACCAAAAGGTATTTTGGGAGTGGGCGTCCTCGAACCATGCTTATGCCTCTGTTTCTCCAATGTTCCATAAATTTGAGCAGGCCGTAAATGCTTTAACTGACGGGACGATGGGGACTTTCTGTACTCGTTGTCACCAGCAGGTAGGCACTCAGAAGGGTGAACCTAGAGAACTTCCTTTATGGGACAGAAGTATTGTGGCTAGAGAGGGTATTACGTGTATTACCTGCCACAGGGTAAACGCACAATTCGGTAAAGTGAATGGTGAGCGACATATCAATCCTGGAACCATATACGATCCTGTTTACAATACCGGTGACAGTGGTGGCAATTTCGCGGAGGTTATTGAGAATAAGGAGGAATACAGGATCAGTAACACACCCGGTAAGCCCGGAACCCCGATTCATGGTGGGGTGTCAGTGTTTGACCAAATTGGTACCTCAGAATTTTGCGTGTCATGTCACCAAGTTAAGGTAAATTTAGGTATTAAGCTCGAGGTTGTGTGGGAGCAATATCGAGATTCACCGGCCTTCCGTAAGGGCGTAACGTGCCAAGATTGTCACATGGGCAAAGTTCCCGGTGAAGCCAAAGGTTATGATAAGTGGCCTACGGCAATTGTTAATGGCCGAGTCGTCGGAGACTTGGACAAAAAACATTCGAATCATGCTTTTTATGGTCCTGGATACCCCATCGCACATCCCGGTATCTTCCCATTTAATCCCCGCGCACTGCGTTGGAGTATTAAAGAGTGGTTAACATTTGATTACAGAGCAGCATGGGGCGACGCGGATTGGGAAGAAAAGCTTAAACGTGGGGAGGTCGACTCTCCAGAATTTCCAGATACGTGGGCTGACCCTGAGGATCGTCTTTGGGCACGACACATTGTCAAGCAAAATCAAAAACTTCTCGTGGACAAAAAACTCGACCGTAAGGCCGTTATGGAGAATGGGTCAAGGATTGACGGTCCATTTTTTGATGGGGATACCCCGGAGGTTGGCAAACCGCTTAAGATACGCTTTAGGGTAACAAATGTGGATGAGGGGCATAATTTGCCTTCCGGTTCACTCGGGGCACAGCCAGAAATTTGGATGAATGTCGCGGTTCTCGATCCAGACGGCGAGCGCATATTTGAATCAGGTTATGTCGATAGTTATGGGGACATGGCTGACATACATTCGTTGGATGTCGCAGCGGGTAAGATTGCTTACGATGAGCAATTGGTTAACTTCCAAACCAAATTTCTAACGACAAACATCAAAGGTACGGATCGCGAGATGTATCTACCAGTGAATTTTGACGTGGATCAAAAACCATTTTTGAGACCCTCTGCAGTGCCAACTTCTGTGCAGAATCACCCACCATTGGTGAGAATGGAAGGGCGATCCATCCCTCCGTTGGGCTGGAGAGACGCTAAATACAAGGTTCCCGCCGAGAAGATGACAAAAAAGGGCACCTATAAGATTCTTGCGCGGATGAGAAGTCGAGCGGAACCTTTGTATTTCATGAAGTTCGTTGGTGCTACGCAGGATATGGAGCGCTCCATCAATGAATGGATGCTGGACATTCATCCGTATGCGGTTGAATTTGAGGTTAAATAAGTGATCACAAGAATAAGAACTTTATTAGCGGTAACGGGTGTTGCGCTAAGTGTTCCCTCATTGAGCCTAGCACAAGAGCTAGAGTTTGAGAGAAAAGGACAGGCTGACACGGTCCTTGAATATCGCAACAGCAGTCCAGAGCACCACGGTCATCAGGCGCCACCCGAAATGGATGAAGTTGCTAGACCAGCGGAATATGACTCTACTGGATTCAAACCAGACCCTGTCTACACGGCACCGTATGATCCGGAAGAGCAACTGGTCGTTTATGGCGGAAAAACCGCGATTGATGAGCCTCGTCCTCTTATTGAATGGGGTTATCCCATGTACTCAGAGGGTGATTTCGGGTCGGGAATCAATCTTGTGGGCGCCAAGAACTTGGTACGACCTCAGTTTTTAGTTTACGGCGATTGGAGAACTGTACTAGCAGCCAACGATAACGGCGCTGCGGAGAATACGCAGTTGGCTTCTCAGTTGAATTTAGAATTTGACTTGAACCTCACCGCCACCGAGCGATTACACATGTTTGTGAAGCCTCTTGATGATGGTGGAAAGCAGACACGTTTGGAGTTAGGTGGTACACCTGTCGATGACATTGACGGTACTGGGTTCCAAGCGGAGCTAGATTTTGATCCGGAAACTTTCTTTTTCGAAGGTGACTGGGGGTATATTCAGTCTGGGCTTACTGACGAGTACACCACGTTTGATTTACCGTTTGCAGTAGGTCTAGTTCCTCTGTTCCTACAAAATGGTCTTTGGGTCAACGATGCGTTTGTTGGCGGGGCGGTTACGGCTCAAGCTAAGAACTCACCAAAATTCGATATTACAAATTTTGATACGACTTTTTTCGTAGGTATGAATAACGTAACCACACCTGTTTTTATAACGGATGGTGTGACAGATGATAATGCCGGTAAGTTTTACGCTCTGACGACATTCGTGGACGTTGCAGAGGGTTACTTAGAGGCTGGTTACGCACGTGTGACAGACGATAGAGATGACTTTCAAATGGACTATAACAACGTCATGATCGCTTGGACGAAGCGGTACGGCGGAAAGATATCCAATAGTGTTCGTTTGCTCGCTAACTTTGGGCAAGACCCTGTTGCAGGATTGAACCAAACTGCCGATGGATTCGCCCTGTTAGTGGAGAATTCATGGATCACACATCTCCCATCAACGTTAGTTCCGTATTTTAATGTCTTCTATGGAAAAGATAACCCCCAGCCTTTAGCCACGGGAGCAGCAGGTATACTCAAAAATACTGGTGTTAATTTTGAGACTGACGGTATCACAGGCTTCCCTAAGCTTGATGACACGGCTAACGATACGTTCGGTGGAGCACTTGGTGTGATGTACTTGTTCTCACTTAATCAGCAGTTAATTGTTGAATATGCCAATCTTCAAATAATTGGTGATGAGAATGACCCTCTTAGGAATGCGCCCGGCGAGCAACAAGCGATCGGAGTGCGCTATCAAAAACCAATTTCTAGACGTTGGATTTTTAGAACTGACGGTATTATTGGAGAGCGCAAAAATCTTGAGGATATAGCTGGTGTGCGAGTTGAGCTCAGGATGAAATTTTAATCCGCTGGTTACCGCAGCACTCTAATAGCTCGTCACGAAATAGCCATTTATTGAAAGTTAAGAGTTCAACTCTTGTCTGTTCTTGAATTGGTCTAGTGCCTCAGGATTTGCTAGCGCCTCAATATTTTTTACTGGGTCGTTGTGAACAAGGTTCCTAACCGCTAGTTCCACAATCTTTCCACTTTTTGTTCTTGGTATATCAGCAACTTGCAGGATTTTCGCGGGCACATGGCGCGGGGTGGCATTATGACGAATTGTCCTCTTAATCTCTTCTCGTAAGGTTTCTGTAATTTTTAGTCCATCTCTCAGTCGCACGAAGAGTACAACTCGCGTATCGTTTTGCCAGTTTTGGCCAATGACGAGGCTTTCCATAACGGAGTCAAGTTTTTCAACTTGACGATAAATCTCAGAAGTTCCAATTCTCACGCCTCCTGGATTGAGAACCGCATCTGATCGTCCATAAATGATGAGTGTCCCACGCTTTGTGATCTCTATGAAATCACCATGACACCAGGTATTTTTGTAATTAGCAAAATAGGCATCAAGATATTTACGATCATTCTTATCATTCCAAAATCCAATTGGCATCGAAGGGAAGGGTGCAGTGCACACTAGCTCTCCTTTTTCACCTGTAATCGGTTTCCCTTGGTCATTGAATACTTGCACTTTCAAGCCAAACCCACGACGTTGTATTTCACCGCGATAGACCGGAAGCGTCGGATCTCCCAGCACAAAACATGAAATGATATCTGTGCCGCCGGCGATTGAGGACAGAAGTACGTCTTTTTTGATATGGCGATACACGTAATCAAAACTCTCTGGGGAAAGTGGTGACCCGGTGGACGTTATGGTTGTTAAGTGTGTGAGATTGTGTGTCTTTCGAGGTCGCACTCCCAATTTGTTGATGGCATCAATATATTTCGCGGATGTTCCAAATACCGTCATTCGTTCTTGGTCGGCAAAGTCAAATAAGGTGTCTGGTTTTGGATAGGTAGGTGAACCATCGAACAATAATAAGGTTGTTCCTGAAGCTAGTCCGGTTACGAGCCAATTCCACATCATCCAACCACAAGTTGTGAAATAGAAAAATCGATCGCCTATTTTTAGGTCCGTATGGAGTCGATGTTCTTTTAAGTGTTGGAGCAGGGTTCCTCCGTGTCCATGGACGATACATTTGGGTACGCCTGTTGTACCTGAGGAAAACATGATGAATAAAGGATGATTGAAAGGTACCTGCTCAAATTTTATCGGACCAGGTTTAAAAGGCTTAACAAAATCCTTAAGATGAACTGACTTTTTAATCGCACCAATTTTTGGTTTTGAGGTCGTGTATGACACTACAACGACTTTTTTAAGCGATTTGAGCGAGGACGCTATTTCACCAAGTTTGTGTATGGTGTCGATTTGCTTCCCATTATAAAAGTAACCATCAACCCCTATAAGGATTTTAGGCTTGATTTGCCCAAATCGATCTAGAACACCTTGTGTGCCGAAGTCAGGAGAGCACGATGACCATAGTGCACCGAGGCTGGTAGTAGCCAGCATAAATATGATCGTATCAGGGAGATTCGGTAAAAAAGCTGCTACACGATCACCCTTTTTGACGCCCTGTTTAGACAGTGCTTGAGCGGTAATTGATACGGCATCGTATAGTTGAGCATAGGTTAAACGGTTTTCTACTTTGTCCTCGCCTCTGAATACGATGGCTTCTTGATCATCTTTTTGTCGCAGCAAATTTTCTGCGTAGTTCAGACGGGACTCAGGAAACCATGTTGCACCCGGCATTTGGCTGGGATTTGTGAGTATGGTCTTTCCTTTCCTCGAGGATAGGACGTCACAATAATCCCATAAATTGCTCCAAAATTCCGCCGGTTTTTCAATAGACCAATCGTATAGTTTACTTGATGAGTTTATTATAGGTATCTGTTTATTATTATTTTTTGTAATAAACTGAATAAAGTTGGAGATATTTGATGCTTTAACTCTGGATACCGAAGGTTTCCAAAGCATTTTTGGTGTGACGGACATACTTATTCAGATCTCATTTGTGGAAATAATATAACTTCTCGTATGGAAGCGCTGTCAGTTAAAAGCATGATTAAACGGTCAATACCGATACCTTCGCCTGCGGTAGGAGGCATACCGTATTCGAGTGCACGGATGTAGTCACTGTCGTAAAACATAGCTTCATCATCACCTTGCGCTTTTGCTTCGGCTTGGCTCTTGAAACGCTCGGCTTGGTCTTCGGGGTCATTGAGCTCAGAGAAACCATTCGCAATCTCTCTTCCTGCGATGAACAACTCGAACCGATCGGTGACCTCGGGGTTAACGTCGTTGCTTCTTGCAAGTGGGGATACATCAGTTGGATGAGCGACAATAAAGGTTGGTTGAATTAACTTTTCCTCTGTTGTTTCTTCAAATAATTTTAGTTGGAGCATACCGATTTCATCGGTCGGATAGCACGTAACTTTGCGTTTAGTTAGCTCTTCACGCAAGAAATCTGAATCAGTGAGTGTATCTGGGCTGTATTGCTCGTTATGAGCGACAATCGCCTCTGCCATAGTGAGGCGCTGAAACGGTTGCGCGAAGTCAATCTTATGTCCTTGGTAAGTTATTTGGGCAGATCCAACGCAAGCTTCGGCCAGCTCTTTTAGCATGGTTTCTGTTAGGTTCATTAAATATCGGTAATCACGAAATGCTTCATAGAATTCGAGCATCGTGAATTCTGGATTATGTTTCGTTGATATCCCTTCATTACGAAAGTTGCGATTGATTTCAAAAACCTTTTCAAAGCCTCCGACTACGAGTCGTTTCAAATAAAGCTCAGGCGCCACGCGGAGATAGAGTTGCATGTCCAGCGCGTTGTGGTGGGTAATGAAGGGTTTAGCGGTCGCACCACCAGGAATAGATTGCATCATAGGGGTCTCAACTTCTAAGTAGCCTCGATCGGTAAAGAATGCCCTTAAAATTTGGATTGCTTTTGATCGAATTTCAAAATTTCTTTTCGCTTCTGGCGTAACAATCAAATCAACATACCGTTGTCGGTATCTTTGCTCTTGATCGGTTAAGCCATGAAATTTTTCGGGAAGAGGGCGTAGCGACTTCGTTAATAGTCGCAAAGAGCTCACGCGAATACTGAGCTCACCTGTTTTGGTTTTAAATAGGACACCTGATGCCCCAACAATATCGCCTAAGTCCCAGTGTTTAAAAGCTGCATGTTCCTCGTCTCCGATGCCAGCATTATTAATATAGAGTTGAATCTGACCCGACATGTCTTGAATTGTTGCGAAACTGGCTTTTCCCATGACGCGCTTCAACATAATCCTGCCCGCTACAGTGGCGCTAGCTTCCAATTCTTCTAAAGTTTCCTTATCTCTGTCTCCATAATGATCATGTAACGTTTGAGCGAGATCTTTACGTTCGAAATCGTTGGGAAATGCGTTTCCTTCTTTGCGGAGTTTGCTTAATTTAGAGCGTCGCTCTTCAATGATCTGGTTCGTATCAACCGCTTCTGTTGGAGATGGATTGTTGTTTTCTGACATGTAATCCTCTATTGGTTAGAGACCTTGTTTGAGACTTGCCTGAATGAATATGTCTAAGTTTCCGTCTAGTACGGCTTGTGTATTCCCCGTCTCGACGTTTGTGCGTAAATCTTTTATCCGCGACTGATCAAGTACGTAAGATCTTATCTGGTGACCCCAACCGATATCCGATTTAGAATCCTCGAGCTTTTGTTGCTCTGATTGTCTCTTCCTAAGTTCAAGTTCGTAAAGTTTTGACTTCAGCATCGACATTGCGGCCGCTCTATTCTTGTGTTGCGATCGATCATTTTGACACTGAACAACTGTGTTTGTTGGTACGTGAGTGATGCGTACGGCTGAATCAGTTCTATTGACGTGCTGACCACCAGCGCCACTGGCTCGGTATGTATCAATTCTAAGCTCTGCTGGATTGATCTCTACTTCTATCGAGTCATCAACCTCCGGATAGACAAATACGCTCGCGAATGACGTATGCCTTTTAGCATTCGAGTCGAACGGAGATTTTCTCACCAACCGGTGAATTCCTGTCTCGGTTCGTAACGTTCCGTAGGCATATTCACCCGAGATTTTTAGAACGGCACTCTTAATTCCAGCTACGTCTCCGGGTGACTCTTCAAGAACTTCTGCCGAAAATGATTTTACATCGGTATATCTTGCGTACATTCGTAACAGCATTGCGGCCCAATCTTGGCTCTCTGTTCCACCTGCACCCGACTGGATATCAAGAAAGCACCCATTTTTATCCACTGGATTGGAGAACATGCGACGGAATTCCAAGTCTTCGATTTTTGATTGCGCCTGAGCGAGATCATGCTCAATTGACTCAAGTGTTTCTTGGTCATTCTCTTGTATCACCAGCGCTAGCAACTCTCCCATATCTCTTACTTGTGAGGTTACGGAAGATAGAACGGTCACAACAGCCTCTAATGACTTCTTTTCTTTACCAATCTTTTGAGCATTTTCAGGGTTGTTCCAAATTTCTGGATCTTCTAATAACCGGTCAACCTCAGCAAGGCGGTCTGATTTAACATCAAAGTCAAAGATACCCCCGTAGCTGCGTGGTTCGGTCGGCTAGGTCTTCTATTTTCTCTTGTATTAAATTTACGTATTCGGATTCCATAGCTTAATTCGTTGTATCGAAGTTAAATGTTTCAGTACGTTCATTTTACCGGATTCGACGTATCTAATTATTACAATGAACGCATGTGTTTTTATTAATTTTTGATCTGTAAAGAGGTGTTGGCACGACTACGTCTTGAGTGATGACGTCGCAGTTACCAAGTTTCTATGATGAGTTGTGCTGGTCTATGCTCATAGAAGTCATTAATGTCGAGTCGGTATACGCAATTTATCAAATCTGGTACGGCATCATTAAAGTTAAATCGAATCGCGTCTATTTCTTCGCCATGTGGGGAAAAGGAAACTCGTAGCTTTGTGTGTGCATCTCCCAATATTCGGTGCGCTTTAACATGCAGTTCATCCTTGAAGGCTGGCTCGGGAAAACCTTGCCCCCAAACCTGTGTTCTCAATTCATGTGCTAGTACGGGTAAGGAATCTTGTTCTTTCAATGAGCCATCGATATAAATTGAATTATCAATAGCATTTTTTTTGAATTCCTCATTAACTAGCTGATTGAATAAGCGTGTGAATTGTTCTAATTTTTCGAGTTGAATCGTGAGCCCAGCCGCCATAGCATGACCGCCAAATTTATCGATTACAGAGGGATCCATCTTGGTTAATGTGTCCAACACATCTCTTAGGTGAATTCCCTGGATCGATCTACCTGAGCCTTTAAGAGAATTATTTTTCTCAGGAGCAAAAGCGATAGTGGGGCGATTAAATTTTTCTTTAACCCGGGATGCGAGTATCCCAACGATTCCCGAATGCCATTTTGGGTCAAATAGGGTAATCCCTGACTCGGGCTTTGTTTCAATATTTTCTAGATATCTTAGTGCTTGATCTTTCATCTCCCCTTCAATATGCCGACGTTCGACATTGAGTTGATCCAGCTCTCTAGCTAAATCTGTGGCTCTATCAATATCGTTCGAGATCAAGCATTCGATACCTAACTTCATATCGGTAAGTCTTCCCGCAGCATTTAATCTCGGTCCGATGGCAAATCCGAAATCGGCTGCGCGCGCATTGGATGGGTCTTTCTTCGCGATTTGTAATAATGCTTTGATACCTGGGTTCATTTTTCCAGTTCTGATGCGCCTTAACCCTTGGGCAACAAGAATCCTATTATTTCTGTCGATCGGAACAACGTCCGCAATCGTGCCTAACGCAACAAGATCAAGTAATTCAGCTAAATTTGGCTCTTTCACATGTTCATGCTCGAAGTATCCGCGAGTCCTTAATTCCATCCGTAATGCGATGAGGACGTAAAACATGACGCCTACGCCAGCAATACATTTACTCGCGAAACCGTCATTAGGTTGATTTGGGTTAACGATGCATTCCGCTTGAGGTAGTTCTGAGCCAGGAAGATGATGGTCAGTAATTAAGACTTTTATTCCCAACTCTCTGGCTCGGGCCACACCTGTGATACTCGCAATACCATTGTCCACTGTGATTATCAGGTCCGTTTTTTTCGTGGCCACTATATCCACGATTTCAGGAGTTAAGCCATATCCGTGTTCAAACCGATTAGGTACAAAGTAGTCAACCGTAACTCCGATACTACGTAAAAATAGGATAGTAATTGCCGCTGCCGTAGCTCCATCGGCATCATAGTCAGCAACAATTAGGATGTTCTCGTTGTTGGCGATTGTATCCGCCAATAATGTACCGGCCAGAACGCAGTTCTTTAATGTTTCTATTGGTGCAAGTCTCGTCAGGCTATCGTCTAACTCATCGCTAGTTTTGATGCCTCTAGCCGCTAGTACACGCGCGAGAACTGGTGAAATCCCGCTAGCTGTTAGGGCTGTTCGAGAAACATCTGGTACCTCTCGGACTTTAATGGTTCTCGTACGATCAGTCATCTGCGGTTCTCAACCAGTCGATTGTGTTGATACTCTTTTTCCAGAATTTGCGTAACGAGAACTTAGTGCATTTTGCATTATAGAGAACTGATTTTTTCATAATCTGTGCGTTTAACTCGGTGTATCTACCGGACTTCAATAGCGTAATTGCTTGAGCCGCTATCAAGTTGGCCTTGGCTAAACTTTTTGGGTCTTCGTCAATTGGAATCTCGATGAGTGCATCATTACAAGGTGTTTGCTCATTAAATAAGTGCTCGTAAGAGACCAGTGTCGCCTTTGCCGCGTGTGACAATGCTAGAAGTTCCGGACTTTGTGCGGAAACACTCAGGGGGGAATCGGGAAGTGCCGAGTTTGTTCCTTCACCCCATAACCACACACCGTTAGGCCTTTGGTTTGTTGGTTGATCGTTCATGTTTTCGTTGCTTTGATGAAATATCATTTGAGTTTCATTCATTCTGGAGATCCAAAATTGAGCCTGAGGCCCTTTGGGTAAAACTTCACTTAGTGGTTGATTCTCCGCATTGTTTACGTCGGTAGTGCATACTTCCGGATCATCCTGAAGTCCCAGAATAAATAACGATGGCCACAATAAAACAGGGCGTATTATGGCTTCTCCAAAGCTTTCACGAAGTATCTTTTTATAATGTTCGGATTGAGTGCCGACATCTTGCGGGTTATCCAGGCGACGTACGTAGACATCGTTCATACCTGCTGTGTATTCGACTAATTCACAACAGAGATAGTAGGGGCAAGCGGACAGTGCCGGATCAGATCTCGCTAACAGCGTACTGATGGGGACAGTTGTGGGTTGGTGTTGAGTCAGTCTTTCAATCCAATAGTCCTTAATAGACTCGTCGCGCACAGATGTAAGATGAGCGCGACTGAATAGAAGATCGAGCGCCGGAGTAGGCTCTGCTTTTGGCAAAGCTTCAAGTTTAATTGTGCTTGATACGGTTATGGATAGAGTATTCACAAATGATGTAGCAGGTATTAATGTAATAAGATGGATTCTCC
>ERZ651776.3295-NODE-3295-length-16223-cov-3.710640_pt1 | contig 16223 bp, 14 predicted proteins | sample MGYA00514761_ERZ651776 | MGnify/ENA metagenome assembly ERZ651776 | reverse complement strand
ACGGTTCGACGGGCAATATGTTCGACATTCGTTATCAGATGTTTTTAAACAATATGGGCGACTTCATTAGTTTTGCAGGCGATCTTTCGTATTTGTTTCAAATGGAACAATACATGAGCATGATCGATATGCAGTTACATGGCAACCCTCAGGTTAAGTTTTCTCGTAGACAAAATCGTCTGTATATCTTTGGTGATTTTGAAGACAAAGATCTAAAGGCAGGCGACTATCTTGTTGCGGAAATCTATCAGACAATCAATCCCGATTCGCATACAAGTATCTACAACGACATGTTCATTAAGGATTATACAACAGCATTGATCAAACAACAATGGGGTGCGAACCTCAGCAAGTTTGAAGGGATGCAGTTGCCCGGAGGTGTCACACTGAATGGTCGACAGATCTTCGAAGACGCGACAGCAGATATCGAAAAACTTGAAGAAAAGTTAAGAGCCGAGCAAGAACTTCCTGTCGATTTCTTCGTAGGTTAGCATGGCAATTAATAGATATTTCACACAAGGCACTTCTCAAGAACAGAGGTTGTACGAAGATATAATCATAGAATCTTTGAAGATCTATGGTCAAGATGTCTATTACCTGCCTCGCGAGATAGTCAAACGAGACACGATTTTTAGTGATGACACAACCTCACGATTCGATGATGCTTATCGAATTGAGATGTACATTGAAAACGTCGAAGGTTTTGATGGCGAAGGTGACCTTTTCTCAAAGTTTGGTGTAGAGATACGTGATGCCGCATCGTTCATTGTGGCGCGCCGAAGATGGAACAGCGCAATCTCATATTATGAGAACACTGACAATACCCCATTCTACCGACCACGAGAAGGTGATTTAATCTATCTGACGCTTTCTGATTCTTTCTTTGAAATCACAAAGGTCGAGACCGAGAATCCTTTCTACCAACTTAAGAATTTGCCTGTCTTTAGAATTCGTGCTGAACTCTTTGAATATAACGACGAAGACTTCGACACTGGTTTGGCACTAGATAATATTGAATCTAATCATGCTTACCAGAGACTACTCACATTTGATTTGGCTCAGACAAGCGGTAAGTTTGAGATCGGGGATACTCTCACACAAGAGAATCCGAACGGCTTTACAATTAGTGGCGATGTTGTTAAGATAGATGCGTCTGTATCATCACAGTATAAAGTGTGGGTTGCTCACGCGGGTGCTGACGATGGATTGTATCACAACTTTACTACATCATATACAATAATAAATCAAGATGGTGTTGGAGGCGTGCCTTCTAGTGAAAGTGAGGGAGATCTACAAGACGGTAATCAGAACGACGAGTTTGATACGGTTGCTACTGGTCTTCTTGATTTTTCTGAATCGAATCCGTTTGGAGATCCTGCATAATGTTTGGCACATATTTCTATCATCAGAGAATACGAAAAGCAGTCGCAGTTTTCGGCTCACTCTTCAATAACATTAATGTTGTGAGATCGAACTCGGCGGGTGATATTATCAGTCAGATTAAGGTGCCTTTGTCATACGCACCTAAACGAGACTTTCTCGCCAGAATCGATGCGATGGATGATGGGGAACAAGCAGAACGACAGATTGCGATCAAACTTCCTCGGATGTCATTCGAAATACTTTCGATGAATTATGATCCGTCAAGACAACTCCCTAAGATGAACAAGTGTGTCACCTTTCCGGATAACCTTGACACAAGAGCACAATCAATATACACTCCTGTACCCTACACGATTGGTTTTCAGTTGAATGTGTATGCTAAATCACAGGACGATTCTTTACAGATTATAGAACAGATACTACCTTACTTCACACCTCAATACACAGTGACGGTCAAGCCTTTATCTGAGTTCGATACAAAAGAAGACACTCCCATATCATTGACGGGTCTTACTTTCAGTGACGATTACGATGGGCTTATCGAAGCCCGAAGAACAATCATTTACACATTAGACTTCGAAATGAAGTTGAGTCTATTTAAAGAAGTCTCTTCGTCCAGCGCACTTATAACCCAAGCGAATGTTAACTTCTACGAATTGGGCACCACAGATATACTTGAAACTGTTACTGTCGAGACTTTTTCATCACAAGGTCTAGCAGGCAGTATTGCAGAAGACGGTACGATAACGAACACAAACTTTAAGATTAAGTACGCCCCTAGAAATGTTACTTCGTTAGAGATATCAACGAACCCTACAAACGGGGTGGCGACAACTGCTCTTACTGCGAATACCCCAACAACAACTGGTCGAATTATATCGACAGGGTCGTGGACATACACACCTAATGATGACTGGTATGGCACAGACACCTTTGTGATTCAAGCGAATCTCACTGGAGGTGGTAGTGTAAGACAGACTGTTACCGTTGTAGTCTTTAGTAGAGACGACGCGATCGATCAAACATCAACTCTTGATTTATCTTTGGGTGATAACTTTGTTGATATTGTTGTATCTGCGAATGATCTGTTTGAATCTGATGATGTGTCATACGCTATTGCTGCTGGAGGATATCCAGAACATGGTTCTCTATCTGTAACAAATCAAAGTTCGGGCACTTTTAGATATACACCTGACAATGGATTCACAGGTACTGATCAGTTTACTTACAGGGCGACGGCTTCCGGTATCTCTGAAGCCGGTGTAGTTACTATCGTAGTAATATAGATAGTCTTATCATTTAACATAAATCAGTATAAATAAGTAAAAGGTTTTGAGGATATAAAACATGGCAACAGCAGGCGTTAAAATATCAAGTCTAAGGGAGTTAACTACTGCTGAAGACGCAGACTATATCGTCATCAACGATGTCAGCGCTTCGACGACCAAGAAGATTTCTCGGGGAAACTTTCTAAAAGATATTACTATAATTGATGGCGTGGTTTCTGATCACAGAGCAAAGATTGTTGAAGGCGAAACAGAAAACGCATTAAGTCTTGTAAATCAATTAAAAGTTTATCAGACAAAATATATTCCGGAGATGTCAGAACACGAAGATAAGGTATTCGATTCTTTAATTGCTCATGAACTGCAAAAAGTTATTCCTTATGCGGTCATAGGTGAAAAGAATGCTGTTTGGGATAATGGTTTGCCAAACTATCAGAAAGTTAACTATCAAAAACTAGTGCCGATTATGATCTCTGCCATACAAGACTTGTCGGATCAAGTCGAAGACTTAAAAATTCAAATTGAAATTCTCAGGGGTTAAACAATGGCTGGCGTAAAAATAACAGAATTACCGCAACTTTCAGCAACGCCTGATGATAATGATGTTGTTATTATTGTCGACACTGATCAGAACGTCACCAAGCGTATCACGATCCAAAATCTATTAGCGTCTACGGTAAGTGAAGACGAAGATATTGCAGCGCAGACTAGCACAAAGATATTTATTGCAGACGTTGATTCTGATGCTCCCTATTATCCGTTATTCGCATATAACACTCCAAGCGCGAATGGAGAAGATTCGGTAAAAGCAGATACAAATTTTACATATAATCCAGGAACAAATGTTTTATCCGCCAATTTCTTTTCTGGTGATGGATCTCTTCTAACCAATGTGACAGTAGACAGCGCTGAAAATGCGACAAATGCCCTGCTTGCAAATTATGCTACAAATGCTGGGCAGGCTCTCACAGCAGATAGTGCAACAATTGCAAGTAGCGCACTACACGCCTTAACGGCAGACAGCGCAACCAATGCTGCAAATGCTGTTCTTGCTGAGACCGCGATTCGATCTTTAAGCGATTTAGATAACGTAATAGATTCCGACACAGGCGCAAGAGTTCTGGGCGAACTTACAGTTGATAGCGATTTACATGTAGGTGGTATTTTATACGGAGACGGCACTGGATTAACCGGTATAACTAGTACAGCGGTTACGACCACGGCAGAAAAAACTGACGCTAAAGAGGTAGATTCGTCTGGTCTTCATTATCTTATGTTGAGAACCTTGTCGACTGGGTATGACAGTGTCAGTACAACTGGTGATCTGTCATATGATCCTGCAACAGCGATATTGAGCGCCACATCTTTCCAAGGGGACGGGGCTAATTTAACCAATGTTTCTGCTGCCAATTCCGTTAATGCCAATAATGTTTTAGTTTCGACGGTAACGGACGATACACAGTATTACCTACACTTCGGAAGCGTTGCTTCTGGAAACGATAATGTAAATGTAAATACAGGATTGGTTTACAACCCATCTAGTAATAAACTGTCATCTTCAATCTTTTCGACACCGAATTGGGAAGTGTTTGAAGAAGCAGGTAAACTGTTATTTTCACAAGATGGTGTTAAAAAGATGCGGCTCGATTCTTCGGGTAATCTTGCGATTACTGGTACTTTGACCGAAAGTGCGACACTATAAATATCGATAGCCGAAAACTTTGAGGAATTAAAATGGCAGATATAAAAATATCAGAATTACCATTACTGACGAACGTAGAAGATAGTGATTTTCTAGTTGTCAATGATGTGTCTTCGGCAACGACTAAAAAAATTACTCGCGAAAGATTTCTTTTTGGATTACCGTCCAACGTAATAGATTCTGGGGCTAACATAATTGTATCACAAGATGCGACAATTAACAACGATTTGATTGTTGGCGGTGATATAGATGCTACGGGTGACATCTCTTTTGGATCATTAACAGATGTTATCGGAGGAATAATTGTTAATCGTTTTATTGGATCTGGAATTCAAAATCACGATAGTAACGGCGCGTTGCCTACTTCTGCCGCAGTTATTGACTATATTACCAACTCTCTTATTGTAAATTATAAGTTTACATTGGGCGCAAGTGGTAGTGATCATTATACATTCAGCGATTTGGATAACATTTGGTTTCCAACTATAGAGGACGATCCTGTATTATATTTGAGAAGAGGCGAAGTCTACACTTTCGTCAACAACTCAGGAGGCGGGCATCCATTTCAAATCCGTGTCAGTGCCGGTGGTGTTGCATACAATACTGGAGTGACAAACAACGGAGCGGCAACAGGCAATGTGGTCTTCAAGATCCCTATGAGTGCTCCTGCGACTTTGTATTATCAGTGTACTAATCACGCTGCCATGGGAAATACAATTAACATTGTATAGGAATTCGTATGCATAGAGGATTCCTCGATAAAGGTAGACGACATATTAATCTGCGAGAGATGCAGGTTGAGAATGTTTTGCCGGAACATTTTGGCCAATACTATCCCAAGTTTATATCGCTTCTTACTCGGTATTATGAATGGCAGGATCAAAACAATCCGAATGAATTGTTACACCATTTGTTTTCCGCAAGGGACATTAATGAAACTGATATAAGCCTACTCTCCTTCATTGAGGATGAGTTTCTTTTGGGTGAAGCATACTTTGAAGGTTTTGGTGAAGAAGACTATGAGAAGAGAGCCGCCGCTAACTTTTCAAACCATCTCTTTAGATCTAAAGGTACGAAGTTCGCTATCGAGTGGTTCTTCAGATCGTTCTATGGTTTGGACTCTGAAGTGCTTTATCCAAAAGAAAATGTCTTCACATTAAATAATACAACTTCACAGATAGGACCAGATTCGTTACGATATCTTACGAACGATAAACTCTATCAAACCTTTGCGTTATTAGTTCGCGTGGGTGTTCCGCTTTCTAAGTGGAAAGATGTCTTTAAACTATTCGCACATCCTGCGGGTATGTATCTGGGCGCCGAAGTTTCGATTGACAATATAATCTCTGCGAGCATTAACTCTGTTATGCTGGACTCGGCGGCGACACAAAGACCAACGAGCGGGTTTACTCTCGTTCCAAACCCCACATCTATAGATGAAGGCGGAACAATTGATTTCACAGTCAATGCTACAAATTTACCCGAAGGTATCGGATCAATTTACTATTATGTGAACCATGGTACAACTTCCGATTCTGACTTTGTTGGTCCCATACCCTCATCAGACAGCGCGGCATACTTATCAATCAATGACAACAGTGGTGCGTTTTCTCTTGTAACAAAAATAGACGATCGTGAAACCGAAGGTCCTGAACAGTTTCAGGTTGTATTACGAGATCCTGGCGGCAGAATCCAAAATTCTTCTACAATAACAATTAATGATGTTGTGTCTGTCTATAGTCTGGTGCCTAGTTCATCTTTAGTTAGTGAAGGAACATCAGTATTATTTACAGCAACAGGGACAAATGTTCCTACTGACGGTACTACACTGTATTACTATGTTGAACACATCACTACAGACAGTAACGACTTCTCTGTTGCTCCTCCAGATTCGGCCGCCCCGTTACCTTTTCCAATTGTCGATAATGTCGGTTCTTTTTCTTTAACGCCTGTTGCCGACGGGGACTTATCCGATTCCGGTGAACAGTTTAAAGTAATAATACAAACCTTCGACGGTGTTGACAAAGACTCGGCTGTCGTGACAGTTGCTAACACAGCACCTATTTTCAGTGTGGCAGCGATCGGAACGATTGTAGAAGGTAATAACCTTACAGCATCCATTACTGCTGACACAAATGATATTGGTGATACTTTAAGTTGGAGTATAACAGGTTCAGCAGCCAGCGACGGAAGATTGTCATCTACTTCTGGATCTACTGTTCTGACTTCGACCAGTCAAGATGTTGTGGTCGCAGTCTCGTCTAACGATGCTTATGTCGGACCAGTAAACGGTACTTTCTCAATCACAAACGCTAATTACAATCCTGACCTTACTACAACAAGTGCGTTTGTGATTACAGATGAACCTGTTTCCGCCTCGATTGCAATGAATCCCTCGATTGCGCGAGAAGGCGATACTGTTACTTTCGATTTAACAGGTCGAAATATTCAAGACGGTACATACTATTTTTATATTGAAAATATTACCACCGAGAACGCAGATTTTGCTGTAACGCCTCCCGGAGACGCTTCGCGAGAATCCGTCACTGTAACGAATAATTCTGGAACGACTCAGTCAGTTACTTTTTCTAATAACGGTGATGTTGTCGATCAAAGTTTTTCTGCATTTATGTACGATCAAGCAACAGGCGGCAACTTGGTTGCGTCTGAAACTTTCACTATTGTAGCGCTTGGATATACTATTGCTGAGTCAGTCACTTCAGTCAATGAAGGTGGTTCTGTTACATTTACATTTACGGGACCTGATGGGACATATTATTACTGGATTGATCCTAACACAGGAATAACATCAAGCGACTTCTCTTCTGGATGGTCGTCATCCGCGAGCAGAGTTTCGTTTGTTGTATCGGGAACCACGGGATCGTTCACTGTGATGTTAGCACCAGATAGAACTTTTGAAGGCACCGAATCATTTACAGTAAAAGTGTCATCAGGAACAAGCACAGGTGCTGTCATCGAATCTAATACGATTACTGTCACCGACACTTCTGCTCAAGATTATACGATGTCAATTCCTACGATTACTGAGGGTTCAGATTTAATTGTTAACGTCAGTGCAAACGCAGGATCATCCGAAGTATTATATTTCGAAATCTCTGGAACTGCGGCATCCAAGTTTAGTTCAACACAGTATACACATAGTTTTTACACTGCGCAGGCTACAGGATTGTCAACGTTTTATGTAAACTTAGGAACATCGTCGACAAACACAACTCACGAAGGCAACCCAACAGGGACTGTCACTCTATCAAGGGGTGGGTATGTCGGTGGTGGCGGCACTCTAATTACATCAACGACCTTTATTGTCCAAGACGTTACATCCACATTTACTTTAACGGCAGACACGACGACACCAAGCGAAGGCGGCACGATCAACTTCACTGTTGGTGGTACGAACATCGCTAACGGAACATATTATCGTCGTATCACCGATATTATTGCAACGACAACAACGCAGACCATACCATCGGGTGTTTCTGTTCTTAAGTTAGCGGATACTTCTGGTATTACTATAGGCATGAAAACAAACTCACTTGATGTCACAGGAACAGTAACTTTCGTTGATGCGACTACTGTCACGATGAGCAATGGAGTATCGAGTGCGGTTTCTAGTGGAACAACTTTACAGTTTGCTAACCCAAGTGTGTTTGAAGATTTCTCAAGTGGGTCTTCAGGTACTGTAAATGTAACATCGAATGCTGGAGCATTCGCTCTTGTTACTGCGACTAATACTGATACTATTAATGATGTATATACGATGGGTCTATATACTTCAGAATCGTCAAATACTCCTGTTGCTAGTGTAGGGTTTACTACAACAGAGCTTACCTTAGATAGTCAAGCAGTTACTGTTGGAAGTAGAACAGTAAATAATCAAGGCGGTTACGGGTTCGGACCTAGTCAAAGTTTTTATGAAGGCTTTTTCACAATCGGTGACGGAACGGGGCGTGCCGTTGACGGCACGCCATATAACTTCACCAGCTTTGGATTACCGTCCAACGATGACACTCGTTATGGATCTATCTCTGATGGAACAAGTAATCTTTATAGTGGCCGGGCCATTGAGCAACTGTTTTATACTTGGAATAATCTTTATTCGACAGCGTTTCTCAACCTCACGATTGCTGGCAACCCGGCAAATAGTGGCTGGACTACTTTAACTGTAAATGGGACAGCATACCTGAGAGCAGACGCGGCCTTTTCGACCGATATCCACGGCCGTGCTCACTGGTTTTGGGGCACCAACGACGGCGACGACGACATGGCGCCGGCTTTAAGGTTGGCATTGCGAGCAGCGGCCAATCCTTTTCCTGGTACGAATGGGGTAGCAACTTGCGCGTTTACGTAACAAATAAGAGAGAATAAACTAATACTATGAAAAAAGATGATCCTAATATCAGGTCTGACTATGACTACTCTCGTTCAACTTATTATGAATTAATTGATAAGGGAAAAGAATCTCTTGAACTTATGATTGAGGTAGCCCGAGAATCAGAACACCCACGCGCATTCGAAGTTCTTTCGGGCATGATTAAGAATATATCTGATGTTAACGATAAGTTAATGGAACTTAATAAGAAAACAAAAGATATTACTCAAGAGAAGGATGAACCGAAAGCAATCACCAATAATAATGTATTCATTGGTAGCACGACTGACTTACAGCGACTACTGAAAAAAAGCGAAGACGAACAAAGGGTAATTGATGTTAGCGCAACGGATGAATGATCATGAACACTATCTCGGTAATATTAATGTAAAAAGAGACGGGGTTCAACAGCAATGGGTTGAACACGAAGTGGTTGAATATGCTAAGTGTATGTCTGACCCATCTTACTTTGCTAGGAAATATGTTAAGATTATATCACTTGATGAGGGTCTTGTCAACTTTGATCTTTATCCTTACCAAGAACAAATGTTCAATCATTTTAATGATAATCGATTCTCTATTGTTCTTGCGTGTCGCCAGTCTGGTAAATCTATCTCGTCTGTTGTATATCTACTGTGGTATGCGATATTTCACCCCGAGAAAACGATTGCTGTACTCGCAAACAAAGGCGCGACGGCACGAGAAATGTTACAACGTGTAACACTCGCGCTCGAACATCTGCCTTTCTTTTTACAACCCGGATGTCGTGCCCTTAACAAAGGTAGTATCGAATTCTCTAATAATTCAAGAATTGTTGCGGCAGCAACTTCTGGTAGTTCTATTCGTGGTATGTCTGTCAACTTACTTTTTCTTGACGAGTTTGCTTTTGTTGAAAGAGCAAGTGAGTTCTATACTTCGACGTATCCAGTAATTTCTTCTGGTAGAGACACCAAAGTTATCATAACATCTACCGCCAACGGTATTGGTAATACTTTTCATAAGATTTGGGAAGGGGCTGTACAACAAACAAACGAGTACAAACCTTATACGGTAAACTGGTGGGATGTTCCTGGGCGAGACGAAGAGTGGAAACGCCAAACAGTGTCGAACACTTCTCAACTTCAGTTCGACCAAGAATTCGGTAACACCTTTTTTGGGACAGGTGATACACTGATCAATTCTGACACTCTGTTAGATCTACGATCGAAACCACCCATCCAAGTACTTGAAGGCGGTGACGTAAAGGTCTACGAAGAGACCAAAAAAGATCACGAATATCTTATGACTGTCGATGTAGCAAGGGGAAGAGGACAGGATTATTCGACGTTTAACGTCATCGATATAACTGTGCGACCCTTTAAACAAGTGGCTGTGTATCGAAACAATACTATTTCTCCAATACTCTTCCCTGATATTATATATAAATTCGCAAAAGTCTACAACAACGCGTATGTCATTATCGAGTCAAACGATCAAGGCAGTATTGTGTGTAGAGGTTTATACTATGATTTAGAGTATGAGAATGTCCATGTAGAATCTGCTATAAAATCAAACGCTGTGGGCATTGAGATGACACGTAAATCAAAGCGTTTAGGCTGTTCGGGTATTAAAGATCTGCTCGAAGAAAGGAAACTTGATATTTGCGATGAAAACACAATACTTGAGATATCTACCTTTGTTTCGAGAGGTCAATCATACGAAGCGAGTGATGGTAACCATGATGACTTGATGATGAATCTTGTTATGTTAGGTTACTTTGTTTCTACACAAATGTTTTCTGATATGACTGATATTAATTTAAAACAAATGATGTTTGAGAATCAAATGCGAGAAATCGAAGATGCGATTGTTCCGTTTGGATTTGTTGACGATGGTAGTGATGCGATAAGAGAAATAGAAGAACAAGATAAGATGAAGTATGCCCCGTGGCAAATTTACAATGAAACGAATGAGATGTACTGAGTTTATTTTATTTATAAATAAATACAGTGAAATCAACCGTATTATGTTTTCTTATCATATGTTAACGAAAAAAAGGACACGACCATGGCACTAATACCATCTGAGTCTCCCAACATTCTCGTAAAAGAATTTGATCTGTCTGGTGTTGTACCAGCGGTCACTTCCACTACGGGAGCGTTAGTAGGAGATTTCAATTGGGGACCAGTGGAGCAACCGATTCTTATAGGCAACGAAGCGCAATTAGTTTCTACCTTTGGATCGCCCTCCCTCGACTCTGCGGCTGATGAAACAGATTTTCTATCAGCATCAATGTTTTTAAAATATTCAGGAAGCGCTTATGTAACTCGTGCTGCTGATTCTTCTGCTAAAAATGCTGTTGCGGCAAGTACTGGAGTTCTAGTTAAAAACTTAGTGAACTGGGAAGAAGATAAGTCATCTCTTACCAGTAAGAAAGTTATTGCTAAGTATCCAGGAACTATCGGAAACAGTATCAAAGTATCTGTTTGCCCTTCAAGCACCAGTGACTCCGCTTTTAGTGGGTGGACTGTAGATAACATTTCTATGTCTTCACTGTTTGATGCTGCGCCAGGAACCTCTGCGCAAGTAGCACAACACACTGCTGATGCTGGTGACGAAGTCCACGTTGTTGTATACGACGAAGACGGCGGAATCAGTGGAACGCCTGGCACTATTCTTGAAACTTATGCTTACTTGTCTTTGGCAACAGACGCCAAGACAGACGACGGATCAACAAACAATGTTGCCGAGGTGTTGAATAACAACTCACGATACGTTTGGGTTTCTAGTTTAGCATCAGAGTTTTCGGGTATCAGTACCGCAGCAACGTTTACTGGTTCTGGAGATTCAGCAGTTAATAACTATTCTCTTGGGTCTGGAGTTCACACAGCACTAGATGTTGGTGATTATCAGTTTGGCTTCGATCAGTATGAAGATGAAGAGAATATTCAAGTAGACTTCTTAGTTGCTCCTGGATTACAATCAGACACAGATCAAAAAACAATCATTAATTACCTCGCAGGCATTGCCGCGGGAAGAAAAGATTGTGTTGTCGTGGCATCACCCTCGCGAGACTTAGTCGTCAACAAAACAGATACTTCTTTTGTTGCTTCTACTACCGTGACTTGGGCGAACACCTTAAACTCGTCATCATATCTCATAGTTGACAACAACTACTTAAAAGTGTACAACAAGTATACTGATAAGTATGTGTTTATTCCAGCGGCTGCTGCGACTGCGGGTGTTATGGCTTCGACAGATCTTGTTGCCGCCCCATGGTTCTCACCTGCTGGTTCAAGACGTGGACAGTACTTCGGTGTTACTTCTCTTGCTTACAATGCCACAAAAACACAACGTGACCAATTGTACAAGGCAAGTATTAACCCGATTGTAAATCTTCCTGGACAAGGTATTCTGCTCTATGGTGACAAGACCAAACTTGGTCGTCCTTCCGCATTTGATCGCATCAACGTCCGACGCCTATTCTTAGTCGTTGAACGAGCAATCAAAGGTGCCGCACAGAACGTTATGTTCGAATTCAATGATGAGTTCACTCGTGCGGAGTTCGTTAACATTGTCGAACCTTTCTTGAGAGAGATTAAGGGTAGACGGGGTATCACTGATTTCAGAGTAGTGTGTGATGAAACAAACAACACTTCTGATATCATTGATAACAATCAATTTGTCGCTTCGGTCTTTATTAAGCCTGCTCGATCTATCAACTACGTCACATTAAACTTCGTAGCGGTTAGAACTGGTGTAGACTTTGATGAAGTCGTTGGGCTGGTCTAGGAGATAGAAAATGGCATTACTAGGAGTCGACGACTTTAAATCGAAACTGCGAGGTGGTGGCGCTAGAGCGAATCTGTTCAAAGCAACACTTAACTTTCCAGCATACGCAGGGGGTGACGTAGAACTTACGTCATTCCTTTGTAAAACTGCGCAGTTACCACAGTCTTCAACCAACTCGTTCGCTGTTCCTTTCAGAGGGCGCGAACTTAAGGTTTCGGGCGATCGCACATTCGAAGATTGGACAGTCACTATCATCAACGATACTGACTTCACCATTCGTGATTCGTTTGAACGATGGATGAACGGAATGAATGCTCACAGTGCTAACACAGGTTTGACAAATCCAGTTGACTACCAAGCAGATTTGCTTGTTGATCAATTAGATCGTGATGAATCTGTAATCAAGCGTTATACATTCAGAGGCGCGTTCCCGACTATTGTTGGACCAATCGCACTCGATTATGATACAAGGGATCAGATAGAAACCTTTGATGTGACGTTCTCGTACCAGTATTGGGAATCAAATACGACGAGTTAATTTCGTTATAAGTAAAACAGACGGGGATGAATAGGTCGCCCCTTTCCTTTCCTTAGAGGATAGTCCCCGTCTTTTTTATTACATTCATTAAGGGGAATGTTACGAAACAAATACATTACATTGTGCCAAAACACATGGGTGGAACTGATGACCCAGACAATATAGTCGAACTAACAGTTGAAGAACATGCTGAAGCACACCGTAAGTTATATGAAAAATATGGGCATATGCAAGATTTGATTATGTGGAAAGGTGTGTCAGAAATCACAAAATTCGGAATGCTGTCGGATGACCAAAGACGGGCTATTAAAAGGATTGCGGGTACTTGGCGGTCAACGACAATATTAAAGGAAAATCATAGTGGCTGATAATATTAACACACTTAAACTTTTTGGTTTTGAAATAAAGAGAACCAAAAAGGGTGATCGTGGTAAACAGGAATTACAGTCTGTTGTACCACCGTCTGACAATGACGGCGCGGGTTATGTAACGGCTACCGCTGGTCATTTTGGTCAGTATATCAACATGGAAGGGGATGAGTCGAAAGACAATCACCAACTTATCCTGCGTTATCGTGGTGTTGCTATGCACCCTGAAGTTGACATGGCAGTTGACGAGATTGTTAATGAAACCATTTCAGCATCAGAACTACAATCATCTCTAGAACTTTCCTTAGACGATATTGAAGCCGGTGATAAAATTAAAGATCAGGTTCGTGAAGAGTTTGAGAACATCATCGCATTGCTTCGTTTTAATGAAGTTGGTCATGAACTTTTTAGATCTTGGTATGTAGATGGTAGATCATATCATCATCTACTTGTCAATGAGGCCAATCCTAAAGCGGGTATCCAAGAGATTAGACCTATTGATGCCGCTCGAATTCGAAAGGTCCGTGAAGTAAAATACAAGAAAGATCAAATGACAGGTGTAAAGATCGTCGACAAGGTTGATGAGTTTTACATTTACGAAGAGAAGCCAGGGCAAACACAGAGTGGTGTAAAACTGTCTAACGACTCGATCAGTTATGTGACGAGTGGTATGTTAGATGAGTCAAAAAAGAAAGTTGTCTCGCATCTACACAAAGCATTAAAACCGATCAATCAATTGCGCATGATGGAAGACTCGTTGGTCATCTATCGACTTGCTCGCGCACCCGAACGTCGAATCTTCTATATCGATGTGGGTAATTTACCCAGAGGTAAAGCAGAGCAATACATGTCAGACATCATGGCAAAGTATCGTAACAAGTTAGTCTATGATGCGAGCACAGGTCAGATTAAAGATGATCGCAAACACATGTCTATGCTTGAAGACTTTTGGTTACCTCGCCGAGAAAATGGTCGAGGCACCGAGATCACAACGTTACCAGGCGGCGAGAATCTAGGGCAGATAGACGACATCGTCTATTTTCAGAAGAGATTGTATCGTTCTCTGAATGTGCCGATCAATCGACTTGAACAAGAGGCGCAGTTCTCACTCGGTAGATCAACCGAAATATCAAGAGACGAAGTTAAGTTTCAGAAGTTTGTTGATAGATTACGTCGTCGATTCTCATGGATATTTCTTGGAATACTTCGCAAACAGTTGTTGCTCAAAGGCATTATTACCGAGCAAGATTGGGAAGAGTGGAAAGACAGTTTATATATTGACTTTATTAAAGATAACCAGTTTACTGAACTCAAAGAGATGGAAATTCTCAGAGAACGAATTGGTGTCATGAACGAGATTACACAATATGTTGGTGAATACTATTCGAAAGAATGGGTGATGAGAAATGTTTTACGTATGTCTGATGATGACATCGAGGATATGAAAAAAGAAATCGATCAAGAAGTAAAGTCTGGTGAGATTGATGATGGAGAAGAAGAACAACAAGAACCAGTGGCGCCTAAACCCGTTCCTGTACAGGTTGTTCCTGATAAAAAAACTGAGGAGTAATTATGTCTGAAGAAAATACATTAATTGATGAGTTACAAGCGGAACCTATACAAACAGATTCTAAACCAATTGAAGACTTTCTGAAAGCGGTTGAGGATCAAAACTTTACTCAAGCAGAACGTCAGTTTAACGATCTTATTCAAGATCGATTACAAGACACACTTGATCAGACAAAGGCACGAATAGCCGCATCGATTGGTGACACTTCTGAACCCGAGTTTGAACCGGAGTCAGAATCTGAACTTGAATCTGAACTTGAATCTGAACTTGAATTGGACGCCGACACAGACGATAATGATGAAGATACCGAATCCGAAGAAGATGAGATCTAAATTATTATAAATAATCTAGTTGGAGAATTAAATGAAATCATTTAAAGACATTCGTGAAGCAAAGAGTAAGATGCCTCCGGGTGATCATGTCTCTGACACTAAAGTCAATCGTCACACTGTGATGGTTCACAAAGATAAAAAAGGGTTCTCTGTTTATATCGACGGAGACAAACTCGACACCTATCGTTCTCAGAAAGAAGCTGAGAAGATGGGTGCTGCTTTCGCAAAGGAAATGTAGATGAAACTTATTGCCGAGTATATCGACAACGAATTAGAAGTTATCACTGAAGCAAAGAGCAACGGTGAAAAGTCTTACATGATTGAAGGTATCTTTGCGCAAGCAGAATCAAAGAATAGAAACGGTCGCATATACCCTCGTGCTATTATGGAACGAGCGGTTGACAAATATGTGGCCGAGCAAGTTAGCAAGAAGCGGGCTGTCGGAGAGTTAAATCACCCCGAAGGTCCGACTGTTAACTTGGATAAAGTTTCACACCTTATCACTGACCTCCGATGGGAGGGAAATGATGTGGTAGGAAAGGCACAAGTACTGGATACACCTATGGGTAAGATTGTAAAAGGTCTCCTTGATGGCGGTGTTCAACTAGGCGTGTCAACTCGTGGTATGGGTAGTCTTGAACAAAAAAATGGCGTGATGTATGTACGCGAAGACTTTATTTTAAATACAGTCGACATCGTACAGGATCCCTCCGCACCAGCAGCCTTCGTTAATGGTATTATGGAAGGCGTTGAATGGGTGTGGAATAACGGTGTCATTCAAGCTCAAGAAATTGAAGAAATGGAGACAGAAATTACAACCGCTCCGAAAAAGCATCTCTACGAGACGCAGGTTCGTGAGTACAAAATTTTCCTCTCGTCGCTC
>ERZ651776.3293-NODE-3293-length-16234-cov-7.872315_pt1 | contig 16234 bp, 20 predicted proteins | sample MGYA00514761_ERZ651776 | MGnify/ENA metagenome assembly ERZ651776 | reverse complement strand
TCTGGTGTTGGTTCTGGTGTTGGTTCTGGTGTTGGTTCAGGTTCTGGTGTTGGTTCAGGTGCTGGTGTTGGTTCAGGTTCTGGTGTTGGTTCAGGTTCTGGTGTTGGTTCAGGTTCTGGTGTTGGTTCAGGTTTAGTTCGAGAGTCAAATTCGGATAAAATATCTTCTGCGTCATTTGATTTGTTATTAGTACTCATATGAAATTCCTATTACAACAAAAGGACTTTATCTTTTATTTAATTTTTCAGGTGCTTTCCTTGTAAATAGTCCTGAAATAATTTTTCAAGATCATCATCAGAAGGGCATTTTTTGATTTGTTCAACCAAATCAGGTTCCTCAATCTCATAGCAATTCATCATATCTTGAGAATCTTTGAATACCAGCATGGCCTTATTTTTAAAAATACAATGATATAGTTTTTCAGATTCCATTTTATCAGGATTAAAATTTACACCATTTTCATCAGCAGATACAGGATAATCCATGCCAATACTAGATCATCTCAATATTTAGATATTAACTTGGTAGCATAAATGTAATTTTTTTAAAGTCATGCAAAATACAATAATAATCAAATTAACGTAGACTTAGTATTGGAAAGAATAGTTTTCCACATAGATTTTGATTATTTTTATGCTCAATGTGAAGAAGTAAGAAAACCAGAATTAAAAACAAAACCAGTATGTGTTTGTGTATTTTCAGATAGAGGAGGAGATAGCGGAGCTATTGCAACTGCAAACTATACAGCTAGAAAGTATGGAGTAAAATCAGGAATACCAATTTCATTTGCTAAAAAGAAACTGGAACAAAGGAGTGATGCAGTATTTTTACCAGTAGATTTTGAATATTATTCTGAAATGACTGAAAAGGCAATGAAAATAATGAAAGAGAATGCAGATATTTTTGAATATGTTGGAAGAGATGAAGCATATTTGGATATTACAAAAAGAGTTGAAGGGGATTTTGAAAAAGCTATTCATCTTGCTCAACAAATTAAAAATAAGATAAGACTTGAAATGAAATTAAGTTGTTCAATAGGAGTTTCATCAAATAAATTAATATCAAAGATAGCTTCAGATTATGAAAAACCAAATGGATTAACAGTTGTAGAACCAGATGGAATTGAGCAATTTTTAGAACCACTTAGCATTAGAGTAATACCAGGAATTGGAAAAAAAACCGAACAAAGATTTAAAAAAATGAATTTAGAAACGATTGAAGATTTAAAAAAAATAGATGTGTTTACATTAAATAAAGAATTTGGAAGAAAAAATGGAACTTACATGTATAATGCAATTAGAGGAATAAATAATGAACCAGTAAAAGAGAAAGAAGAAAGTATACAATACAGCAAAATAGCAACTTTAAAAAAAGATTCAAAAGATCCTAAATTTCTATTAGGGAATTTACAAGAATTATGTAAGCAGGTTCACGATGTAATTAAAAAAAATAATAAAATGTTTAAGTCAATAGGAATACATTTTGTACAATCAGATTTAACAAATAAATCAAAATCAAAAATATTAAGAAACTCAACAAACAATCTAGAAGAATTACAAAGGAATGCAGAACAATTACTACTAGATGCATTAGACAATCAAACAATGACAATTAGAAGATTAGGAGTCAGAGTAGCAGATCTTACAGAAACCAAAGAACAAAGCAATATTACAAATTATTTTTAAATTAAAAACTCAATTTTTTAGATTATCAGATTCTAATTTTTTTAGACGTCTAGATTCTATAACTATAACGACCAAAATAAAAGCAAATAGCCATGGCAAGAACATTATCTCACCTGCAATTTTATGATATTCTTCCCATGCAACAGGATCAGTAGTAACCTTGAGAGCATACCACGATAATGAGAAAATACGAATTAAATTAACAATTATGGTACCAACAATACCTAAAATAAAATAAATAATTTTGCGATTTTTTGGAATATTCATTTTTAACATAAATGCACCAATTACTAATGAAAAAATGATTATACTGTGAACCCCAGCAGAAGGCCAGAAAACTTGTAGTGCCATGGATCCATGATCACCACGCAAGAACATTATATTATCACGAGCTATTGCAGTTCCCAAATCAAGGAAAGTGATTATCCAAACATTAGCTTGAACAAAATAAGGAACAACATATTGTAATGGACCAAGTGTATCATAAGGAAAGAAAGCATCAAGTGAAAGAATTATTGCAGTTCCACTAAGAAAAATTGGACCAGCAGGAGCAATTCGTATCCAACGTTTTCCAAAGAAAATAGTTAAACCAACAACAATGAAAATAGCCATAATTATGAAATCCCACATCCAAGTCCAAGAGTAAATTAATTGAACATCAAAGTGTGTAGCAGATTCAATAAGAAATTCTCTTAAACCATATTCTAATGAAAGTAAATAACCAATTGTCAATAATGCAAAAGGAATTACTGAAAATAATCGTTTTTTAGAAATAATAATTTTCAAACCAATTAATTCAGCAACAACAAAAACTAATGCAAAAAAGTAACCACCTCTACCTTCATTCCAACTCCAAGCAATGGAATCAGGGAAAGCGATCATTGCAAAAAGAATTGGACTGGAAATAATAAAAATACCAAAGAAAAGATTCCAATTTTGCATATGAAATTATCTTAAAATGGTAAATAAATATCTGAACGTGATATTAAATTCTAAATTATTTTAATATAAAATAGGAATAGAAAATCAGTCTTCAGATTCTTCTATTTCATCAGGATCAGAGTCTCTCCTGCTAGGCCTTATTGGAATATACATTATTGTCACAATTAACAACATATGGACTAGATGATACAGTCTAAGGTTGTAAAAATTTACCTAATTGGTAATTTCTAATCCATCAAAGTTAATTTGGAATATCACATTCAGTTTTTAAAGATTTGATCGTTGTAAAATAAGTTATAATGAGAATCACTATTGCAACAATTCTAATTGGAATTTCATAATTGGTCAAAAATGCAGTAGTTGTTGCACCAACAGTACCAAATGTCGAGATTACAGCAAATCCAATAGGACCACAACTACATGCACCAGCAGCAGAACCAATAAAGGTGCCAAAAATACTACCACTCATTTTGTGTTTTGAATTTTTTAAATTAATTATTCTAAATAAATTCATTGAAATAACTAAAGCAGATAAACCTGAAAGTGCAGTAATTAAAATAAATCCCAATTCACTTCCAGAAGGAATATGTGTTACAAAATAAGGTTCCAGAAAAATAAATTCTGAAATAAGTAACAAACTAAACATCATAATTAAAAAAATTATCACAGATATTACAATAAATTTTAAATTTGAAAAAATAACTTTTAAAATTTCTATCATTTAAATCATAGAATCCAAAATTTTCTGAAATACAGAAAATGGTTGTGCACCACCAATTTGTGTTTGATTATAATCAGAATCAACTATAAAGAATCCAGGAGTTCCTCTAACACCATTATCTCGTGCTTGTTGAGAATTGTACTGCACACGTTTTGAATATTTTTCAGAATCAAGACATTCATTAAATAATTCCATATCAAGATTCAAATTAAATGCAAAAGCTTTCAATCTTTCAGAACTTGCCCAACCATTATCAATTTTAGATTCTTGTGAAGTGTACAATGAACTATGGTACTCCCAATACTTGTTTTGATCATCTGCACAATAAGTTGCCTGAGCAGCTTTTGGTGAATCTCTACCTAAAAATGCAAAATCAACAAAAACTAAATTCACTTTTCCTGTTTCAATATAATCACGCATTATCATAGGTTTAGTATTAACAAACCAATTATGACATTGATGACATTGATAATCACCAAATTCAACAATAGTAACAGGTGCTAAAGGATCACCCAAAATTGGCGAGCCCATAGCAGTAGAAATACTTCCATGAGTTCTAGTCATATCAACATCAAATGTTTCATTAGTTGATGAAGACATAGATGCCACAACTCCCACAATTATAGAAATTACAATTATACCTAAAATTGCACCTTTCTTATTCATTAATTAATCAATAAGAATGAGTTAAAAAAACTTATTCTAAATTATGAGAAGATTTTTTTTTAAATAAATTAACAAACTTATCAATTACAGTATCAATAGGGCACACATCACATGGAATGGTAGATGAATGAGTTTCAAGATGTTTAAGAAATTTTTCACGAGAATTTAAAATTAAATCACATTTTTCACAATAGATTTTTGTATTATTAGAATTAGAAAATTTTTTCATGAATAAAGTGTAAAATAATTACTTATAAAGATCATGTAGAAAATAAATTAAAAATCACAGATAATGAATTCTCATATGAACATTAAGTTCAACTTGATATTGAGTAATAAAACCACAGTGAGTACATGAAAACATATTTCCTTGTTGTGTGTTAGAATCATGTTTTAGTACCTTACCATTTATAGAAGTAATATTGATAAATTCATTTTTAGAAATTACAGCAAAATTAGAACCTTCGTTAATAGAATCAAAATATTCTCTAATTGCAGATATCACTGATTCAATTTCCAAAACATCATCATCATCTAAAGTAGAAAGAGTAAATTGATGATTCTTCAAAGTAGGAATTGCTTCAACTTTATCAGCAACATAAACTAGTAATTCATTTTGAACTGATGAAACATCTTTACAATCAATTGTGAGCATAAAATTGCAATGATTCATCAATATTTTAGTTTAACAGTAATTTGAAAATGATTATTATGTATCAATATTATAAATGAGAGTATATGGGAAATTCTGAAACATTTGGAGTTCAAAAAGGACACGGAAAAGAAATAGTAGAATGGTTGAACGAACAATCAAAGACACAAAAAACCAAACTAGAAGCAAGATTATACAATTATGAAATTTCAACAAAAAACTTTGGAGATTTTGAAATGTTTTCATGGATGGGCGATGTACAAATTGCAAGAAGAATGATAATCAAAGCTAGTAAGAAATTTAAAATTAAAGTAATTGAAGGAGGGTACAAACCAAAAGAGAAAGTGTTTAAAATGAAAAAATTTGATTTTGCTAAAGTCAAAAAAGGAGATAAAACAATTGGACAGATAGAATTTGCTGTTTCACGATTTGGAAACGCTCAGTGGGAAATACAAGATGAAGAGCGCCATTAAGTTGAAAAACAACATGGAGAGAATTCAATGAAAATAGGAATTATAGGAATAGGCATGTTAGGTGAAGCAGTTGCAGAAAATTTACTAAATTTAGGATATGATATTTCAGTATACAATAGAACAAAAGAAAAAGCAAGAGGCGTGGAAATAAAAGGTGCAACAATAATGAGTTCACCAAAAGCAGTTGCAGAAAATGCAGAATTAGTTATAATCATAGTTAAAGATGCAGTTGCAGTTAGGGAAGTGTCATTTGGAAAAAATGGTATTATTGAAAGCACAAATAAAAAATTAATTGTTGCAGATATGAGTACAATTGATTCAGTTGAATCAAAAAATATTGCAAATGAATTTCAACGAAATAAGATTCAAAAATTAGAAATTCCAGTAATGGGAGGCCCAAATGTTGCAATAACAGGGAAATTAGTCATGATGGTATCAGGGCCAAAAACTAGTTTTGATTATTGTAAAGAAATATTTGATAAAATTGCAAATAAAGTATTTTTTCTGGGAGAACAAGGTACAGCAAATTCAATCAAACTTGCGATGAATCTACAAATTACAATGTTAGCATTATCATTATCGGAAGGAATAACATTAGTTGAAAAATCAAAAGTGGATCCAAAAATATTTTTAAAAGTTTTGAATTCAACATATTTTAAAACAGGAATGAGTGAAAATAAAGCATTTAAGATGATCAACGGAGATTATGATGCAACATTCACAATGGCTAATTTAAAAAAAGATATTACAACCATGACAAATACTGCTAAAGAATTAGGAATAAAATTACCAATGATTAGCAAAGCTGAAGAAATTTATGAAAATGCAATAAACGAAGGATTAGGAAACTTAGATTATACAAGAATTATAGAGTATATTAAAAAAATTAACAATTAACATAATTAAGAAATCAAACGATTTCTTTTTAAATATCTACAATAAGAAAATCCAAAAATCAACATACTGATTCCAGTAACAGTACTCCACATAAGAAAAGAAGTTAGATCAAATTCAGACATAAATGATAAAAGAATTTGAAACATCTAAAGTTTAGGATACGAGAAAAAAAGAGATAGATCAGCCATGAAATGATTCTGAAACATCTAAATAGATTTGAGATTGACAAGATTTATGCCTGAATTCAGATGCGAAGATTGCGGAAAAAGACTATTTCATGAAAATGAAACAACATTAGAAGTTGAAAAAACAATTCATTCAAAATTCTGTAGAAAAACTAAAGGAGAAACCCATAGCTATATGCACAGAGATCCAGCACATATGGAAACATTCGACGTAGAAAGAGAGAATGACACTACAGGCGAACCAGTGTTAAAAAAATAAAAATTTTAGATATCCTCAAAATTATATCCTAGATAGTTATCATGAAGTTTACTTGTCTGAAGAGCACGATTATGATTTAGTCATTGTAGGAGGGGGTCCAGCTGGATCATCAGCAGCATTTGCTGCTGCAAAAAATGGAATCAAAGTTGCATTAATTGAAAAAGAAAATGACATTGCAGAGACAGTAAGAACCAGTGGAGTCACATGGATTGAAAGCATTAAAGAATTTGGAATTCCAAATGATTGTTACAATCCAATTAAAAATTTCTCATTTGTGTCACCAAATAATCAAGTCACAATCAGAGACTCAGTAGCAACAGCTGCAGTATTAGATGTAAGAAAAACATATCGATGGTTATCTAACGAAGCAAAAAAAGTAGGAGCAGATATTTTTGTAAAAACTAACATTAACGGAGTAATTAAAAATGAACAAAATGACATTGTAGGGGTTAGCGGCATAGGAGTTAACGGAAAAATAGTATTTCATGCTAAAGTAATAATTGATGCTACAGGATTCACATCTACGATTTCCAAGGCAATGGGTTTTGTCACACAATGGAAAAGGTTTGGTGCAGGTGCAGAATATGAAGCAAAAGTAGAAAACGTAGACTCTGAAACGTGGTGGCTAATGGTTGGGCAGGAGTATACACCTGCAGGGTATGCATGGATTTTTCCATTAGGAAATAATACTGTTAGAATAGGGGTCGGAGTAGGAAAACCAGAATCAAATGTAGATCCAACTCAAAGACTCAAAGAAATAATAGAGAAAAAATTAGGACCAATAGAGAAATTGGGAAAAATTACACCAATAGAATTTCATTATGGATTAATTCCAAATGATGGGCTATCACGTAAAACAGTTTTTAATAATTTAATTTTAGTAGGAGATACTGCAGGGCAAGCTAATCCTTTAGTTCTAGAGGGCATCAGATACGCAATAAAATTTGGCAGAGTTGCAGGGGAAGTAGCATCAAATGCAATTAAAAATAAAAAAACAGATGAAAAAGCATTATACCCATATGAAGAAAATTGGAGAAATGCAATTGAATCTAAAATTAACTCTGCAGGAAAAGTTCAAGACAGATGGATAGGGTTATCAGATAAAGAATGGGATAAAGAATTAGACATAATCAAGGAACTGAAAACAGAAGAATTTTTAGATTTTATAAAAGCAGATTTCGGATTATCGAACATGGTTAAGTTGGCAATGAATCATCCAAAATTAGCAGTCAGACAATTATTTAATTTAGTCAAAGGGAAGTAGTACATACCAGAAATATTCAAACAATACAATAATTTTTAAAAATCATGCCATAGCAACTGCAGGAATACAGAAGCTAGGCATGATTTTAGGCACAGATATGTTCTGGTTGGTCGATTTGGACATACATAACGAATGAAATTGCTCAAGAGTCAACGTAGAACAGGTTTTACAAATCATAGATGTGCATTTGAAGCAATGTAGACATGTTGTTGCTTCAGCAAGACACCCACCACAGTTTCTACAAGATTCATCAGGCAATTTCTTTTCAAAATTATTTATTAAAAATTAGTTATAAGGAGCACGTAGAATTTATTCGAATGAATCATCAGTATCAAGAAGATTATAATTGAATAAAAAACATGAGGAAGTATGGATAATGTAAGTAAGAAATTTGATGAGTGGGCAATAAACGGAAAAGCAGAATCAATGGAAAAAGGACACGGAGTAAATGTTTTAAAATTTTTGAAAAAAACTTCATTTGATAAACCATTTTCATTTTTAGATGTAGGATGTGGAAATGGATGGGTTATCAGATACATATCAAATATGTCAACATGTAAAAAAGCAGTTGGAATAGACAAAAGTAAAAAAATGATTATTCAATCAAATAAAAAAATTAAAAATAATAAAGAAAATTTTGTTTGTACGGACATAGAAACATGGAAGTATACAGGTAAATTTGACTATGTTTTTGCTATGGAGTCAATATATTATTCAGATTCAATTGAAAAAGCAATTAAGAAAATTTTCAAATTAGTAAAACCAGGTGGAAAGTTTTTTTGTGGTACAGATTTTTATACAGAAAATAAGGCCACAATCAAATGGGCCAACATCATGAAAATTCAAATGCATTTACATTCAAAAAAAGAGTGGAAAGAATTTTTTAAAAATGCAGGTTTTATTACACATACAAAACAAATCAAAGATTTGAAAGGTAATGAGAAATGGAAAAAAGAATTGGGGACATTATTCATCATAGGCACAAAACCTACAAAGTAATATTCAAATCACATTAGAAAGTACAAAGGAACATGTGAGCTGGAGCACGACACGCTGCTACGGCAGAGGAAACTCCTCCCTCCATACAGGAAATGTGATCTGGAGATAGATAATCAGAGATGGTTGGCAACGGAGCAGAAAAGAATCCAATATGGCGCACAGTGATGGTGAAAACCTGAGGTTTCCATAAAAGGAATGAAACAGACGACCCACATGGAGCAAAGCCAAACAGAACCCTAGGATCCTGTACCAGGTTCAGGTAGGCTGCAAAGCGAAATATCGTGAAAACAGAAGGAGGGTTACTCCCAGCACACATATTTTTTATATTATTTTAAAATAGAATTATTCTTAATCTAAGTTCTAACTCATTTCACGAACTTGTTCTTTACAGATATCTGCATTACAACCACATGTTGCGTCACATAGACATGAACCCTGCATTTCACAATCGCATTCAGAACCAATTTCTGAGGATGCAGCACAACCACATGCAGCTTCTTCACCACTAGATGGCATAGTTTGTTCAGGTACAGTTTCTTGTGGGGTAGTTTCTTGTTGGGTAGTTTCTTGTTGGGTAGTTTCTTGTTGGGTAGTTTCTTGTTGGGTAGTTTCGTAAACACTTCTTGTTTGTGCATAATCAGTATCATCTTTCAAATGAGCTTCACCTCTATTGGTCTGATATCCACCAGATGATGCACTAGTTTGATATCCAACTAGATTGCTAGGGTCAATTCCTTGCTGTCCTTGTACTTGGTTTTTCATTGATCTGCTACTGATAAAGAAAAATCCAATACCTGCTACTGCAGCTAATCCAGCCATGCCATAAATAATCATAATTGGGAAACCACCAGTTGACGTTGTCATATAATCCTCAGGAGGAGTTGGAGTGACACCAATAATTTCAACACCATCTAAAACATCTAAAGCACCAAATCCAATGGAAGACAAGTTTGCAGTATCAGTGGATTGAACACTTCTTACAATATACATCTCATCAGCCATTACTTCTGCTTCAAAGACACGTTCGACTTGTCTACCTTCTCTAATACTACTTTCACCCATAGTCCAACTTGAAACAACAAAGCCTTGAATGGAGTCATCTAATCCAAATGTATTTGCGTCAGCATTGATTCCAGTAGGATCAAATAAGAAATGCCAATTAGTTAATGGTTGTTCTACAATAAAATGAGCGTTAATTAGTTCTCTATTCAAAACATTTTCAGCTTCAGTATCAATAAAAGTATTGTAAAGAATTGGTTCTTCAGTTTTCAAAGTATCTAAAGGAATATTGATTTCAACACCATCAATAATAATAGAAGATGTAGCGGTCAAACCTCTCCATCCTAAATCAACTAATTTTTTTTGAGAATCCTCTGTAATAATATAATCAGTAATAGTTCCTTCTAAAATTACACGGTAATCAATAGAAGTTTGTAAATTTCTACCAGTTAATTGAAATTCATATAATACGTTCAAGTCAGAAACTCTTGCTTGACTTCCATCTTGTTGAATTCCGTCGTTAAGTTCATTCATTAATTTTTGAACGCCAGGGTTTGTGGCATCAGCAGTTCCAGCAGTTTTCCATTGAGTTCCACCTAAAGCATCAAACAAATCACCACCATTTGGATATTCAATAAAGACAGTTTTGAGATAACTCATTTTAAATGGAGATTCAGCATTATTTGGATTAAGTGTGGTATCTAATTGTGCAGCCCATGCAGGTCCACTCGTACTAATAACAATAAGTCCTGCCAGTAAAATGGTCATTAATACTGCTTTAGTCACGACTAAAAATCACTAAATAGCCGTAATAAACTTATCCTAATCATATAGAACAAATACCAATTTAACGAAATTAGGATCTTCTAAAAAGTAATATGGAGTAAGGATAATGAAATATTGTTTTAGAGGATATGATATGATTACAGTGTTAGCAGGAGGAACGGGATCGGTTAAGCTCGTTAGAGGATTAGTTGCTCAAGAAAAAAAAGTCAATGTAATTAGCAATGTAGGAGATAATTATTGGTTATACGGACTTTATGTATGTCCAGACATTGATACAATAATTTATGGGTTAGCAGATTTGTTGGACCAAGATAAAGGGTGGGGAATTAAAAAAGATACATTCAACTTTAAACGTCAAATGGAAGTATTTGGGGAAGAAACATGGTTTGGAGTAGGAGATAGAGATGCAGCTACACATTTGATTAGAACAAATATGTTGAAAAATGGTAAAAATCTTAGTGATATCACCAAATGGATGTGTGAGAAATTTGCAGTTACAGCAAACATTATTCCAGTTACTGACAATACAGTTGAAACAAGAATTACTACAAACAAAGGAGAATTACATTTACAAGAATATTGGGTAAAACACAGAGGAATGGATCCCGTAGAAGGAATTCAATACGTTGGAGCAGATAAAGCAAGACCAAACCCAGAGGCCATCAATGCAATACATGATTCAGATATGGTCATACTAGCACCAGGCAATCCACTCACATCAATTGGTCCAATGTTACAACTAAAGGGAATTAGAAAAGAATTATCAAAAATGAAAAAGAAAGTTGTTGCAGTAAGTCCATTAATTGGAGATAATTCAATTAGCGGTCCGGCTGCAAAATATATGCAAGCAGCAGGAATAGAATCAAATGCATATGGATTAGCAAAAATGTATTCAGACGTATGTTCAAATGTTGTGGTAGATACAAAAGATAAAGCACTTGTAAGTAAAATCCAAGGATTGGATATGAAAGCATATGAAACAAAAATCACTATGAAAAATAAATTGGCAGAAGAAGCATTAGCAAATTTCATTTTAAAACAAGTGCACGTTTAATTTGAAAATAGCAGCAATTATCCCAGTTAAGACTTTCTCAAATGCTAAAACACGATTAAAGTTACCTCCAAACAAAGTTGAGGAATTATGTAAGATCATGTTAGAAGAGATTTTACAAACATTATCAATATCACCACAAATTGAAAAAATACTATTAATTACAAAAGAAGAAAAAGCAATAGAAATAGGAAAAAAATTCAACACCATTACAATAATTGATGAAAAAGAAGAGAGTGTGAATCATGCAGTTTCTCTTGCAGATGAGTATCTATTAGAAAATGGTTTTAATGCATCAATTGTATTTCCCCAAGACATACCATTTATCAAAACACAGGATATTGATTTTATATTAAAACATCAGCTGCACCCAAATTTTGCAATAATTGTCCCGTCACGAAATTTTGATGGAACAAATGCACTTGTAAGAATGCCAATCAATTTAATGAAAACACACTATGACAATGACAGTTACAGAAACCACATGATTACAGCAAAAGAACACACACTAAATGTTGCAATGGTCTTTGTTAAACGAGTAATGTTAGATGTGGATAGTCAAGAGGATTTAGAATTTTTATTAGAACAAAATGAAAAACCAGAATTAGTAGAAAAAATTAAAAAAATTCTAAATTAAAGATTTTTTTAAGTAAAATTTATTTAAAATTAAAATAATTACAGCTAAAATTCCAGATGATAAAAATAAAAATTCTAGTGTAAACATAAAGGGGTTAGTAAATGCAGTCTCTAAAGATACATAATTTATTTGAGAAATAAAATGAGCACATGCAAAAATAAAATAATTTGTAGCCCAATGAATTAATAAAGATGCAACAAACCCGTATCTAAAATAAACATAACCCAAAATAATACCACCAGCAGTTGCTTGAGCAAATTTACCCTCAGTCCACGAATCACCAAATGCAATATGAGCAAAGCCAAATGCAATGCCTACAAAAGCAATTACAAAAAAGGCTTTTTTAGAATCAAGTATATTTAATGAAGAAGGAGTCCACAAACATTTTAAAAAATATGAAAAAGAGGCACGACCTGAGTACAACACGAATAAAGGGATTCCAATCAAGAGTATGCGAAAAACAAATTCTTCCAGTAAGGGGGCAAGAGAAACATAGAAAAATTGAATTAAGTTGTTATCACCAAGAGGAGGAACAGTAATAATTCCAAAAGATTCTTGAATGAAATTAATTAATGCAGAAATTAAAACTAGTATAGATAACCATTTTGTCATAGCAAACATGTAATTTACTTTAACATCATACTCCCCCCTCGAAATTAAAGACGATATAGATTTTAGAAAATTTTGTTTTGGACCCAAAATAGAAAATACAAAAATAGCAAGATAAAATACCCACAAAATTACAAATGCATCACCAATACTTAGTTCAAAAGAAGATTGATAGAAACTAGTTTCACGAAATATATCTAAATGAGTAACAGGATAATCATAATTGATATCATCACCAATATCAGTTTCAAATACAACATAGATTCCAATAGGAAATGAAATTACAAGTAATCCAAAAATAACGGATAATAAAGCAGTAAAAGGAATTCCAAATAATTGAAGTATCTTATTTGGATTTTGCAATTTTTCTAATGTAGTTCTATAGTATCTTCAGCAAAACCCAGATGGACAAGAGTATCTTTGATTGTATCTCTATGATCCCCTTGTAGGAAAATATAGCCTTCTTTTGCAGTACCACCACAGGCATATTTATTTTTAAGATCTTTGGCAACAGTTTCTAAATTATTTAATTTTGGATCAAGACCCTCAATCATAGTACCTTTTTTCTTAAATCGTCTAGTTTCCAATCGAATTATAATTTTAGTACTATCTTTTGCAAGTTCCCCACATGCACACAAGTCTTCAGGTAGACCACAAGTATTACAAATTACTGCCATACGTTCGAAATGGATTCAATGAATCGCACTATTAAGCCTTCTTTGATGTAAAAATCAAAAATAATCATATTTTTTAAATCCAAAATTAATGAAAACTAGTGTCAGATGAACTTAGAAAAAAAGCAGCTGAAATGTTACTAAATGGAGCAACTCTGCTTAGCGAACCATGTCCATATTGTAAAGGAGTGAGAGTAATGAAAGAAGGACAAGCACTTTGTACAAAATGTGGACGTAAACCTGAGAAAAGAGAAATAATAGTAGAAGAAAAAGAAGAAAAAACTCCACTAATAGACACATTAGAGAAGAAGTTAGAGGAATTATCAAAAGAATTAGAACAAGAAAAAGACCACGATAAACAGCAATCTATACTGAAATCCATCAATTCAATATTAGAAATGAAGGAAAAAATCAAATAAAAATAATAAAGTTTTTATGTTAAAATTTATTTTTCTGAATCATAATGGCAGATAAAGCAGCTCCACTTCCAGCATCAAGTGGAGGTCTCATGAGATTCTTTGAAGATGAAACAAAAGGTTTCAAAATAGATCCAAGAATAGTAGTTTCAATTCCAATTAGTTTAATTGCAATTTCATGGATAGCAGACCTATTTTTCGCTCCGTGAAAAAACAATGGAACAAGAATCAGATGACGTTTCAAATATTCATAATAGATTTTCACTTACTTTAGTAAATCCAGGATCCAAGTATTTTTCACTGGTAGGATCATTAGTAGTAGGAATAGTGATTGTACTTGCAACATATTTTGGATATCTCAACTTAGAGTTCAATGAATTTTGGTACAAAATACCAATGGTGTTAGGAATGATGGCAGCGATGCAATTACTGGATGTTAAATTTGCAAAGAAAAAAGAATATTCAAAATCATTACATTCATCACTTTTTGGAAACATGCTTTGGGTAGTTACAATTCTAATGGGAATACTAGCAAGCATAGTATTATCAAAGGATACATCACTGTTTTTCATTACATTTGGAATGATACTTTTTGCAAGTTTTAGAATTGGCTTGTACACAACAACATTAGGGGCAAGTTTGAAAAAAGCATGGGCAATTGCATTCATTCAACCATTAGCAATGTTTTTGGTATTGATTCCACAAGAATCATGGATTCCAATGCTTACTAACCCAATTGCATTAGGATATGGATTTACATTTTTAATTATTGCAACTGCATGGTCAATAGTAACAGATAGAGCAGGAAGACCAGGAATGAAAAGTACACATAAAACTATTCAAGCATATCTTGCATCGCAAGGTAACGATGTTAGTGATGCTGAAGAATTGATGGGAGAACATGCAACTGAAACAAAAGTAGGGACATTACAAATTAGATTTTCTTCAGATGATGAAACTAAATTTACAATGGTCTTACCTGAGATACATCCAGGACCATATCATCCAGTGGGCGGAAGCAATATACCATATTTAATCTACAAAAATTTATCCTCATCAGCCATGGTAATGCATAGTATTTCAGATCATGCATTAAATCTACCATCAAGAAATGAAGTAGATAATTATCTAAAAAATTTACAAAATTTTGAAATAAAAGAAGAAGGTATCAAATGTACAGAACCAGTAATAGTGCAAATCAACAAAGCAAGAGTCACAGGAATGCTTTTTGGAAATAATCCATTGCTATTACTATCATTATCACCACACGGTATGGAAGACATTCCAAGTTACATGAAAAAAGAGATTGAACAGTATGGAAATAATAGAAATTTTACAAAAATAATGACTGTAGATTGTCACAATGCAATGGGAGAGGAAATATCAAAAGAAGACGGAGATGACATGTTAAAAGCTGCCAAATCATGTTTAGATTCATTAATTACAAAAGATAATTTTCCAATCGAATTAGGATATGCAAATACAAATGACATGGATGTGTGGACAGAAGATCTCGCAATGGGAGGACTAGGAATTACATGTCTAAAAATTAACAATAAAAAATATTTTCTCGGATGGGCAGATGCGAACAATATGGAAAATGGAGTTAGAGAGAAAATCATAGAAAAATTTTCAGAAAAAATGGTAACGTCCCTTTAGTTGTTTGTAATAACCCCGGTACTGTTACACATGCAGGTAAGTGTGGTACATATGGTAATTTAGTAGAAATAAAACATGGTAATAATGATTATTCTTCATATGGTCACCTATATTCAGTTGATGTTAGTGAGGGGGAAACAGTTAATGTGGGTGACGTAATTGGTGTTGAGGGGTCAACGGGTAAAAGTACTGGTAACCACGTTCATTTTGAATTTAGAGTTATTAGATTCGATGAAAAGTATGGGCATACTGAGATATTCAGAGATACATACAATGACTTGGGTCAAAAAGTAAAATTTGTTTTAAAAACCCAAAGTTTTGATGAAGAGACTGACTTTTACAATGTGGTAAGTAATTACATAGACCAATCTAAATGTGTACCTACGATAGTCAGTTCATTAGAAAACACAACTCGATTCAAATATCAAAAGGATACTGATATAGATTATATTGTGGATTTTGATAATGAGTATTATAAGACATATTACATTGGTAGAAACGAATTTAATGGTGATAATCTATATGAACATCGTTGGAGAAAGGTATCATATGGTAATTGGAGATTGTTCTGGTCACAAAACAATCCAAGGGAATACCATAATCTGACCAGCACTGAAATTGCAGAAGACCTTTTGGGATTTACTGAAAAATACAATGATA
>ERZ651776.3292-NODE-3292-length-16236-cov-4.667120_pt1 | contig 16236 bp, 17 predicted proteins | sample MGYA00514761_ERZ651776 | MGnify/ENA metagenome assembly ERZ651776 | reverse complement strand
ACCTCTGTCATGGATACGTCCGAAAATCCCTTCCAGTGCCTTTCTCGAGTTACGGACATTCTATCACCAGAAAAAATTGCAATTAAACAACTGACAAAGCCTTCATCCTCTGCATTACAAGATTTATGGACTAGGATTATCCATGTTTTTGATGACGCCCCTTACCACCTTTCCACCTCGAGTTCGCATCCACCACTATCACCCCAGAGTACCTGCATCACTTACTTTCTTCCCCTTTTAGATTCAATTGCGGGCTTCCAAAAACGACAATCTGAATCGAGTTCTAAGAACTCTTTGATTGCTCTGAGGAGTTACAGCGACATGATAACGATGATCAATGTCATTGCAGTTCACCTTCTCCCAGGACACTTCGTGTCTTCAGCATCTTCTACCTTGGCAGGGCAAACTATTGTTGGTTATGATGCATTGCCGGTAACTGTGAAGAAGAAAGTTGGAAAACTTGTTTTCGAGCGGGAGCAGCTTGGGAGTTGCGCAAGTGAAAATCATTTAAAAAGCTTTGCATCTATAATGATCCGGCTTTTATCTATCCAAACGATCGGGGCGGTTGGCGATTTGGGGGGTCGCTTTTTGCCCTTGATAATTCTGATCTCTCTCTCTGCCGGCGACCCGCCACGTACCATTATAAGTCGTTTTTATTCGAGAAAAGCCAATGACGAACTTCCTGTTTTTTTCGGCCCTTGCAGCTTCGCGTTGCCGAGGTCGGCTCGTTTAGCGATTGGCTATGTTTCTTTGTTGGAGAGGGTGGCCGGTGACAATCGGGAAGAGTTGCTGTTGGCTAAGAAATTTCTCAATAGACTTTTGGCGGAAATTGCAATTGCAATGAATGGAGTTGGATTACTGGGAGTCATTAATGCATTTGTGGTTGAACAAAGTGAAAATTTCAAAGACGGAAAGGATAGTGGCAGGGTCGTACAGATGGAGAACGGTGTCGGAAAGGCTGTTGGGGGCGGAGTTGGGAGCTGCGGTGATGAGGCGTACTACAGTAGCTTGGCTTTGTGCATCAAGAGTATCATTAGCAATCACAGCAAAGAGGAGGAGTTCGAGGCAGGTATCTTACCTCATCCTGAAGAAAACTCGCCCCTTGTTGGATTTGATCGGCTCCGTGGCTCTATTCAGTCAATCCTTCTCAATTTTCCTCCTCCTCTCCTCAATCGGCACCTTTCCCTTTCAATCTCCTCTCTGTCAAACCTCCTGGGGGACTCGTCCCTCCCACCCCACAAGTTGAACCTTAGCTTATCAAAAGCCTTGTACAAGGAAAATCTGAAGCTTGCAGTCTTGGCCATGGTTTCGAAGGACGACATGGCGGCCAAAGGAGGTGTCAACGTATTGAACTACTTTTGCAAGTGCGTTGACGACGTCGAAATGTTGAAATCTGAAATCGTGAATGGAATGCGGGTGGCTGGAAAGGTGGTTGAAGACGATGCTAACATTCTGAGTGAATTGGCCGACGGCGTAATATTGACTATAAGGGAAAACAAACTGTTGCTTTCATCCTTGTTTGTCACGTCCCTCGACGCCTATCTGAGCGGCGGCAGCAAAAGTGAGGGGCAGGCACTCCTTGTTATGTGTGGTAGATTGATCGAAAAATGCGCGATCGGTGATCTCCTAGGAGGGGGCGAAAGAATTCTGCCCCTGATATCTTCCATTATTTTTGCCGCACCTGCCGAAGAGCTCGTGGATCTCGCACTATCGTTACTTTCTGCAATTCTTGAGTTGGGCGCAGGGGAGACTAGGCCAATAAGTGACAAAAAAATTATTGCCCATCTTCTCCCAAAACTACGAGAATTTGCAGATGCAAGTGCGGAGTTAATCCGCGATGGTGCGACCGGCGACACTACCAGCAGCAGAAATAAACTCGGGGAGATGGCTGCACACTGCATAGCTTTAATTACGATGCAGAAGTGTTCAGAGATTGACAGGGATAAACAAAACGAGAACATTAACAACAATGTCACAAAACCGCTACCAACGATTGCGGAATCGATAGAGTCGGCGCGCCTCTGCCTTCTGTCTACCTCCCCTCCTGAGCGTGCATCTGCGGCTGTCGCTCTCACCAAGCTCGTTTCTATGTACGTGTCGAAGCGAGATGAGCGTGTTGATGGAATCATCGGCAAGAGAAGCGGCGCGAAAATCACTGTCGTCCCCGACGAGTATGGTGCTGTCGATGGCGATAATATGAAACCTAGTTTGGAATGCAGCATTGACATTCTCTTCGACCTGCTTGTTTTGGGGCTGAATGATGAGGAAAGCTATGTTTATTTAGCCGCTGTTAATGGCCTTGACAAGCTAGCCGATGTCGACCCCAGCGAAATGCTCTTGAAAATGGCGAAATGTGTATCTGGTAGAAAACCGCAGCCCTACAAACTGCAGGCAACAATTGGCGAGGCCTTGCATTTTAGTTTCCGACGTCGTTCGGGCACTTTATCGTCCAACTCAATATGGGCTCGCAAGGTGATAAACGAGTTGCTCTGGGGACTGAGTGATAGGGGGCGACGAATTAAAGAGGGAAACGATGCAGCTGTCGCCATCGCTGCCAAAGATAAAGAAGTAAAAATCAATGTCGAGACCGCTAATTATTACCTTTATGACAAGGTCCCACCACCGTCTCCGCAGATGATGATGACCCAAGAAGATTTGGAGGATTACGATTATCGTCTAAAGAGTGCAAACTCGGTTTTTTCCGTCGAAGAATCGGATGTATCCACTTCCTCGCTCCTCTCCGTGGTGGCAACCATTGTTCAGGGCATGAATGTAGACACGTTGGTAAGCATGATACCTTCTTTGATGCCAGCTCTTGTCGATACTATTCGCCTTGCAACTGGTCGAAGTACACTAAGAGGTGCGTTGTCAGTCGCCCATTGTCTGTACGGCAGTGCCTGTTGGGAATGCAAGGGGGGTCTAGTCGGTGATCAAGATGAAGAGGGGGGCGGATGGGGAACTGGTGGCTTAATGGCCGCAAGGTGAGCGAGCTCCTTTTGCTTTTTCTTAGCGTTTTCTTTCCTTTCCTTTCCTCTCCTTTGTGTGCTGACACATTTTTTTGCGCAGAATCTGCCTAGAAATGTGTAAGCTGCCGATAAATTTTAACGAGACCTCCCTCCATGCTGCAATATTAGCTCGAAGGACTGGAAAGTGGGGAGTCGGAGGTGACTTGATCGACGAAGCCGTTCAGGCACGAGCAAAAGAATGTCTTGATTACCGTGATGAGGCGGAACAAATGGGCATTTGGAGCTTTGCCAGGGGGAAAAGTACTCTAGATATACAAGATAAGGATAAGGAGGAAGGAAAGATTGCAGCTGTGCGGAAAATGTTTGAGAAGAAAGAGGATGGGGTTGACTTAAGAATGGATGTCTTGAAATTTTAAGATTGAAAAGAGGTTTTTGAGGTTAGAATTGAGCAGCTAAATCGTGCTTGGGGATCTTCTTTTTACAAACGTTACTTCACACCGCCAGGATTGACAAATTTTTTACATCACCAGTCGATTCCTTGCCTTTGAACGGCAAAGGTATCTGACGCCGCAAAACAACACGGGGCATCCCAGAGCAATCAATACACAGGAAAACATGAAGATAACATAATCCTGTAAACGAAGAATGACGAATGACAAATGAGGAAGCGGTTAGATTCAATCAGAGCGCAAAAGGCGATGATGGTTTTTCTATTCGACTGGATTATCGCGCTCGGCGTGGCGTCGCTCTTGTGATTCGCAAAAAATATCTGGTCACTTGCCTGACCAAATGGATCCTGGCCTTCGGGGACATTGAATAGATTGCCTGTAATCAGCGTGTTAGCAGGAGAGTTCTTGGCTAAGAAAAATATTGACAAGCACTCACAGTCTTTTAATCCCAAACATGGATCCGAACTAGCACTAGCAGTGAAGACCGCAGTGAGACTGCGGAGATTTCCAACCTTTGGAACATCACTGTCAATGTCGGCTTTGAGAATGCTGTCGCGAGGCTCAACAGCGGGACTGCGGAGATGTCCAACCTTTGGAACGTCACTGTTAATGTCGACTTTGAGAATGCCGTTGCGAGTGTTGAGTATTCTTTTCCCAATATGTAACGATTCCTCCCTAACAAAGCTCTGCGTGGACAGCAGCAATGTTAGGGCAAAAACGCCCAATACGAGCACAGCCACAGCAACCTGGTTCGTCATTCCAAAAGCACAACCTAAAGATTTTTCCCTTAATTCCTATGGTTTTCTCACTCCGTTTTTGTTTATTTCTGCTCTGTCAGATTTCAGCGTAGACTTGATGCGTGGAAGGATGTTTGTCGGACAAGCTGTAAATTAAACCTGAAATGATGTCATAGAAAGTGCCCCTTCTTAATTTTTCCTTCGTATTTATCCCTCTCGCTCATTTTCTTTTTCTAAGCAAAATCTTGAAACGTGTGACGTCTAAGACCAACATAGGCGAGGAATGGGAATTTTAATGCCCTCTATTTCATCTAATTCCACGTAATTCCAACAGCACGTCACACGAGTTGCTTTGATCTTCTTTTCCACCTCCCAATTGGATCTCACTTTAGCTCTTTAGCATTGTTCGAATAAAATTTCCGTGCCATTAGGACCATCGGAGCAAGGCTCAATGTTTTGTGGCCAAGCATGCAACCCTCAAAAACGGGAAGGTGACTCCAATGACAGCAGCGATGACAGCTTTGACCACCGTGGTAGTTCTGCAAAGCAGACATTTTTTAAGAAACCTCCTCCTATTCCACCAGGATCCCTAATCCTGACACCTTCCTCTTCTGAAAAGGTATCGAGCGAAAATTTGAGGAAACCAAATCCTCAACCGACGTCGGCTTCTCGAAGGTCTCTTTTCCCAACCAAAAAACATACAAAAAGCACAGGCAATCTGTCTCGGAAACACTCCCCCTCGGTCAGCTTCTACCCGTCAGCTCGAGTAACTTTTATCCCAACCTATCCTGAATCTTTGCATGAGAAAATATGGTGGCAGGTGAGACGGTGTGCTGCTTGGTTGACATGAGACTTTTTGTCTAATTTGGGATATAGCTAATTCTCGTCCTCACAATTTTCAGAAATCTGACTATGATGGCTTCAAGAGGACATCGGTGGTACTCGGCAAGGCCCTCTCTCTTGGCGGTGACTTGGGAGAAGTCTGGATGACAAAGGGCGGCGGATTAACCTTGAATCCTATATATGTTTGCGATGATGGAAATGAATCAGGATTTCGCGGCAAAGTTATTCATGGTACCAAAATGAGGGAGCCGCCCCTAAACATAGGAAGCAGTATAGTTTCTGGTCATGTGGACGAAGAAGGTAACCGGAAGTGGTGGTGCGAGTACGGACACTCGCGACGTGGGCTCGAGCACATCAGTGATGGGCCAGAGAAGGGAAAGGGGGGGCAACGTCGCCAGAACGAAGTCAACCGTTCAATCAAAGCGGTTTTGGATGAGCAAGGTAAGAAGGTTTTGATATTCACACAGAGATAATCTGACTAGTGCTGGTGGTTTATAATCTGGGTCATTTTTTGGAATCTGACTTTGAAAAATAGCATGAGCTGCACGCTGCACGGAATAATTTGAAGCGATGCGATGCTGCGATGCTGCGATGCTGGTCAACAATTCACTCACTAAATGAAATCACAAACGCCTCACACACCGTACCGCGACGCACCTCTCACAACACCCCGTCCCTACTTTTTACTAGACCGGCAACGAAGACAGTCCACTCCAAGTGGCACTCCTGACTCCAACTCTGCATCCTCTTCACCGATTCCCTTTGACAACCTCTCCTCCCCACCCCTTCAACCACAACCCAATTTCAATCCACTACCCGTGGTATTGACTAACGGTATGATCGACTCAAGTTGGCGCCGAATCGCGCAAGCCTCGGAGCGTCGCACGAAGTGGGCTCGCGAAATGGCGTTTTTGGCTGGGCGTGAAGACGAGGAGACTGTTAAGAACCTCTGGCACGGCGATGACGAAGTTGTCGATGACATTGCCATGCAGCCTAGTCTGGCAAGCACAGAAGATAGCGGAGAGGATCATTGGGAAGACGGCAGCAGCGAGAGTACCTCACCGACCAATCAGCCAATAAATCAGCTGACAAAGCACAGGCAGACTTCTGAGAACTATCATCAGAAAAGAAAAGAAATGAAAATTGTAATGAAGGGTAACATGGAGATAGCTCGAGGATTGAGATGAAGTTGAAAATGGAAGGGGACAGTCAGCTGAAGGGAAGGAATCGTACATGAAACAAAACATGTTGAAAAAAAGCCGCGTACATAATCTTCTGCACGAAAAGTCTTCTGCATTTTCTGCATTATTATCATCAATCATTTTCACTTCGCCAATTCTTCTAGCGTGGAGTGAAACTTATCCAGATTCTCTGGCTTTGTTTTCAGCATTACACAGACGGGCCCGTCATCTCCGACAGCCATGAAGCGAACTGAGGATTGCTTACCCCCTAGCTTTGTGAAGGTCATCCCATTCGTTATCAGACAGTTTAGACTTATCCTAAGCCCGCTGTATAGGCGCACGCCCGCCTTATTGATTTTGTCATTCTTCCAGATTTTTGTCACACCGATACCGAACGACTTCCACTCCTTCTCTCCGCTCTCGAGGTCTTTCCCCTTGTCGTCTTTTTTCGGAACAAGCTGTACGAGCTTTGCCCGCACTTCGAAAACAATAGTCTCGTCTGGGTTGGATTCTCCCTTTCCAATCTCTGGTTTTGCGGTGCCCATCGTGTCAGAGGGCTCTGTGGCGTCAGTTGATGTCGTGTTCGTAGTTGTTGTTGTGGTAGTAGTAGTAGTAGGTGAGTTGTTGGATTTTGTCGAGCCAAAAGAAAATGCGGGTGCTTGGGCTGGAGCTGGAGCTGGAGCTGGAGCTGGAGCTGGAGCTGGAGCTGGAGCTGGAGCTGGAGCTGGTGTTAATATTGGTGCTGATGTAAGTGCTGGTGCACCAAAACCTTTTGCCTTCTCAGGCTCTTTTTTGGCTTTTTTCCCTTCGCCACAAATACTCCGTGCTTGTCGGATGTAGTCATTAACTCCTCCCTCCCAAGACGACATAGGGTTTTTGACAATCTGGATGGAGAGCCAGTTAAGAAATGCTTTGTTAAGGCGCTGCAGCTTTGCTGTTGCTTGTGCATCGGCATCCGATTTTTTTGCCTCTCCTCCATTTCCATTAAAGCTAGCAAAAGTGCTGGTGCTGGCACTTGAAGTTGTCGCTGATCCCCCGCCCCCAAAATTGAATGTAGAGGGGGACTTGTTTGGTAAATCTTTTTTTGTAGCGGGAGGAGGGTTCTTGGCAAAAGCGAACAAGGACGGTGATGAACCCCCTCCGCCGCTAGCACTTAAATCGACACTCCCAAATATACCACCGCCTCCAGATGAAGGCTGACTTCCACCGAAAGAGCTTCCCGATGAAGGTCCTCCAAAAGAGGTGGATGCACTCGAAGAAAACACGCCATTCGAAGAATCGCCATTGGAAGGATTAGCAATGGAAGGAGGAGCCTTCTTGGCACTCCGCTTTACGATGCGTCTGCTCTTCATCTGCTCTGCTGATGCTTTTCCCCAGTTTCCGACAGGTTCCTCCGTCTCCTCGTCCGACTTGTAGTCTAACCGATTTTGTTGGGCATTGTCGTTGCGGCGCTTCTTTGTACTCATCGTACACGGACCAGGACACTATTGGGGGTGAGCTTATCTCTTGGGGTAATAACTATAGCGCTAATTATTTGAGTGTGTAGAAGACTTTAGTGAGTGAGTGTACGTGATGTGTGCCAGAGAAATTTAAGAGTGCAAACGGCCGTTAGAGAGACTTGTCAAAAACCCTCGTCTCTCCTCCCTATTTTTTTCGAAAGAAAGGGGGTTGGAGAATTATAGGCTGGGTGAGAACTTTTTGAACTACGCTAGTGACGCAATCACTTTGACACTGGGCCGTTCCCACAATATTGTAGCATGAGCTCTTATGTTGAGAGTGTTCGATATCCACGCTCACAAGGGAGCAGTGGTCACAAGGCGGGAGCGACGGTGGAAGAAGGGGAAAATTTTGAGCTTAAGATGAAGATATTCTACCTAGAAGAGAAGCTGGCTAAGTTGGAGGACGCAGGGGGTAAGTCATCTTTGCATCACTGTCATCAAACTAAGATTCGCTGTGTTTCCCTTCCCCTCTTGTCTCACCCCGTTTGTTTGGTCCTTGCCTGCAGCTTCGCCTTCCGCTCCTCACTCTCCGAGTCGAGATGCGAAACAGATGCTAGCCCGCTTAGAGGCTTCGAACAAGAGTCTAAAGACACAGCTAATTAAAGAGAAGGAGGAGCGCATGTCAATGGAGAGGGAACTGCAAAGGACAGCAGAGAACATGAACAACTTGAAAGCAACTGCAGACAGTGACATGTCGGAACTGCAGCACTTCAAGACACAGCTGACGAGATCCCTAGAGGGAAACCAGAGCCTGCTTATTGCGGTTGAGGATCATAAACATTTTCGGGAAAAGGCAGAGAAGAATTTGGAGGAGGTGACTGCGGAACTGGAAAAGGAAAAGGAAAAAGCGAGGGGACTTTCAAGCGAGAACGATGTTTTGAAAGAAAAACTTGAGGACATGAGTGAGATGGAGAACGTCGATGGCGCGATAAAACAGCAGCTAGATCAGTACGCTTCAAAGGCAGAGATGGATGCGAATACCATCGAAGAATGTGTGGAAAAAATTCAGGAGCTGACAATGAATTGGAGAGAGAGTGAGACGAAGATGAATTCAGTGATGCGGGAAAATGCAGACCTGATGCGGGAATTAGAAGTTACGAAGGAGAAGCTAGAGGCGAGCGAGAATAATTTAGATTTTGGGGGCAACAAGGGTTTGAGGGAGCTTCTCACGAGCCAGGGCGATCTCGCCAACGAGCTGGCTCGGTTGGAACTTGAAAATGAATCAGTGAAAAAGAGTGAGCAGGAGAGTCGCAGTAGATGCGAGTGGGCCGAAAATGAGTGCACAAAAATGGCCCAGCAGTTAGTTGACATTCGCGAGTCTAGTGAGGAGGTTGCCTTCTTAGAGGCTGAGGAAATTTCTCGACTGCAAAAGGAGCTAGTTGTTGCGAAACAAGAAACTGAAAATAATAATAGCAAGTTCACAATTGCGGAAAATAAGTATGAGAACGAAATCAAAAAGTTGATAGACGAAGCTGAAGGACTGAAAATGGAGCTTCTGAGGAACAAGAGGATGCTAACGGATAGTAAGGAACACGAGGAAAGGCTTCTAAAAGAGGTGCAGCACCAGAATAATTTTGCTGATAGCGTCTCCAATAGACTGCACGCCTTACAGCTTAACAGCCACGCAAAATCTGTAAGAGACATGATGAGTGCGAGTGCAAGTGTCGCCAACGGCATCGACAACAACCTCCCCAACCAACACAACGGCAATTATAACAACTACTACAACACCACCAACCTACAAAGCAACCACAATGGCAATGGATTCTTTTCAGGATTACCCATAAGCACTCCGCAATCGACCGCCACTGCAACAACAATGAGCAGTTCAATACATAACAAGGAGGTTGCTGCCTTTAGCAGCGAGCTTGAATCTCTCTACCAGCAACGCGAGGCAGAACTTCTTGCTAAGCTTGCCGATGTCAATGCTAAAAACCGAGCGATTGAGTCCCACCCTTACCACGAACACTATAAAAAAAGTGTAAGGAAAGAATTGCAGAATCAGTCGCAATATCTCTCTCAACAACAAATGCACCGTCACCATCAACAACCACAACAACAACAACAACCACAACAACAACAACAACAACAACAACAAGAACAGTCGCGCCAGGAAGAAAAACGGCAGTCCAGGCAAAAAATGGAGCAACAAGAAACTTCCCCTCAACCGACAAAACGATCTAAGACCTCCGCAGGCGGTCTCCATTCACACACAGCCAGTAGCTGGGCGAAAAATTCTGTTCAAATTGCTAAGAGCAAAGTTAACCACGCCAAAGGCGCCTACAGCCGGCTCAAGAAGGGTACTGGCAGCGGAGGGGGGAGAACACCCAAATTCAATATCAACACATCAAACTCGGGTGAAAATATTTCGGAAGCTGCATCAACGTCACCATCTTTGCCAGCGCAAGTATCTGCATCAGTAATGGCGCCAACATCTGATAGACACAATCATATATCGCCCGCCAAAGCAAACATTAGCAATGATGAGATTCTCAACCCATTTGAGGAATATAACATGCACCACCCGAGTACACCAGGTTTCTCTGGTGTCAATACCAACAGAATCTCCCCAATGAATTTTGCACCGGCAGCCAGTTCCACTGGCATAGGAGGAGGGCCGAGTCCCTTAGACATGTTTATAACCGACAACTTTTCCCGCTAAAGCGCCACAGAAAAAATATGTTGCATAAGAAGATCGCCGACCCTTTTTTTGGATAAGTTTACCCCAAAATAATTCAAACCTTGAATTGGCAGCCATTTAAGATTATCCTCCATAATTTTGCCGCTAGCTGTCCTTAATTGTGTCACCCCCTCTTCATTGAGAGTAAAATACCTCCTAAGCGTAACTTTCTCTCTGCAAACCTCTTCGTCAATTTTTGGCTCCACATGCACAATCTTGTGTTAATCTCAACGATTTTCGCAGTTGCCCTGTCGAAGCATCAGCTTCGAATACAGAGATTGAGATTCCCTGCGTTTACCAGTCTTCATTGCCATCCTTACGGTGGGTTGTTTCTTCGAGGTGGTGCTTCGTCAGACCTTGACACAAATTTAGCGAATGTAAGGGAAAAAGTCGTTCGGTCTTTTCAGAAAGAGCTTGCTGACATATATGGTAATAGCAGTGATGATGCTTTGAGTAGTGACGAGAAGAGTAGGAAAAGGGGGACCGAGAGTAGTGATGATGATTATTGTGATGGTGATGGTGATGGTGATGGTGATGGTGATGTTAGCAGTGATGACACTGGTGATGATGATGAAGAAGATGACAGTGTCGTAGGTAATGGCGGTAACGAAAGCGGCGATGAAGAAGAAGAGGATTATTACGATAATAGCGAAGATGAAGACGACAATGATGGTGAGAACGATGATGACTATGAGAGCTATTGCGATGAAGATGACGATGAAGATGAAGATGAAGATGAAGATACAGTCAGTGATTCTGACGATGGAAAGAATAAAAAGGAAGAAGACAGTGGTGAATACGCGAGCTCTCCGTCTTCGTCTTCGTCTTCCTCGTCATCTGGCGAAAGTGATAACGTTGAGCGGCGGCGACTGCCACCATCTAGACAAAGAATCCAGACTGCGCTCGGAAAGGAAAAGTCAGTGCAGAAACCAAAAATGAAGAAATCAGAATTGGCCTTCAACATCCTCGGCCTATGTGTCTCTATTTATGGAATCATCAGCGCCTTGAGGGCCTGGTTGTCGTCAAGGCCCTCTTTACCTCCGCCGGCAACACCGCAGCCTTAATTTTTTAATAAGAAGGAGGAAAGTGTTTTTGTTTTGCCTAATAAAATAGTTGCATCTTTACATTGTGTGTCACGGTATTAAATTAAATTAAATTCCGGCCTTGGCCTTACCGGCTGCGGCATCGACGTCAACGCTGCCCATAACTGTCCACTGAGCGTTATCTTTCTTTCCTCCTCCCCTCCCGCCTAGGCCTTCAAATGCATCTGCGATCCACGTTTTGCAGTCAACATCCTTCAGAGCTTTGGGTGCACCAGCGAAGGCGTTGTAGCAATTTTTTCCTGAGTCCACCGAGAAAATCATGACGGCAACTTTAGGGCAGCTCTTTCCAAGCTGCTTGAACACATCTTTCGCGAGTTTACCATCCATGACCACCTCCTCAAGCTTAACAACAGCCCTGTTTGAGCCACCCTCGGCCGCCCTCTGCATAACTTCCATTGCAGCGTCAACAATCACCTTGGACTTGCCAGCGGCTTTCTTCTTCTTCTCTGCTTGTACTTGCTTCTGAAGCGCTTCTAATTCGACCTTGAGATCGGCCTTTTTGACGGCGCTCATGTTCGTTTGCTTGAGTTCCTGATCTAGCTTATTTACTTCATTCTCCAGCTCGGCACCAATCATCTCCTTGGCATCAGCCAATCGTCCGGCGAAAGATGTCGCCTTGTTCGCCGCCTCCCTGGCCTTTTCTTGGGTAACAGCCGTAATCCTCCTGATACCCTTCGCAATTCCCTCCTCGTTCAAAATTATGAATTGCTCTCCCTGGGAAGTGTTGGTCAAGTGAGTTCCGCCGCAGAATTCGATGCTGTATTCGTCCCAGAGCGCGTCGGTCGGCTTAGCCAAAATGGTGTCGATATCCTCGTGGCCAATGCTGACGATCCTAACAGGGTCGGGGTATTTCTCGCCAAAGACGGCACGAATCGCCTGCACCTGTTTGGCGACGGCAATGGGCGCATTCTGAGTCTTGACGGGGCGCCCGTTGGTAATGTGCTCCTGGCATATCTTCTCAACCTGCGCGAGCTGGTCGACGGAAAGTGCGCCGTTCCAGCTGAAGTCGAAACGAGCCTTGTCGGCATCGCAAAGACTTCCCTTCTGGTCGATGGTGGCAGCTCCCTCTTTGCCGTAATCACATCCTACGAGCACCTTGCGCAGGGCGAAGTTTAGGACGTGAGTGAAGGTGTGGTTACTGGCCGCAGGCAGACGGCGGGTGTAGTCCACCGCGAGGGTGACGTTCGCCCCGGGGCAGAAGCTTCCCTTGACGACCTCTCCCAAGTGGAGGACGAAGCCGCCGTAGACCTGGACATTGTCGACGCGGAACTCGGAAGCTCCATCAGCGGAGGTGATCTTTCCGGTGTCGTAAATCTGTCCTCCCTGCTCGGCGTAAAAGTTCGTCTTCTCCGTGATAAGGCCGGTGGCCCCGTTCGCACAGCCCATCGTGTCGGAGAAGCCCGTGTTGTCTTCCGTCTCGTTACGGCCCAAGAAGCAGGCCTTGACAACTGAGGTGATGTCCTCGTCCCACACGTACTTTGCCGCTTGATCAGTCACATTCACTCCCCTAGATTGAAGTGCGGAGGTCTGTTCGGCAGCGAGCACCATCTCCTTCCCGCTACCAGCCGACATTTTCTTCAAGTGAGCCTGCGTAGTTTTTACAAGTTATACATTGTGTGAGACAAAAAAAATGTGGCACTGATACTGATACTGACACATCTAAGCACATGACGTCACGCCGACCGACACCGTCACGGCCACACCGGCCCCTTCAGTACTCACCTTCTTGCTGAGCTCTTGCTCTTCCTTCATTTTTTCCTCAAAGGCAGGCATATCCAGTACGATATCCTTCTCCTCGCACATCAACACAGTAAGATCAATAGGAAACCCGAGACTGGTGAAAAGGTGGTGAGCATTCTCTCCACTGAATTTCTCCCCCTCGGACATCTTCTCGCAGTAACCCTCAAAGACCTTCAGACCCTTGTCGAGCGTTCTATTAAAGCTCGTCTCCTCCTCAGTAATAATCTGAGTAATGAATGCCTCCTTCCTCTTGAGCTCCGGAAAGGCGTCCCCCATAAGATTGACGAAGGTGGGAACGAGCTTGCTAAAGAAGCCGAGCTTAGCGCCGAGATTCTGCCGTCCGTATCTCACGGCACGTCGGAGGACGCGGCGGAGGACGTACCCCCTCCCGTCATTGGACGGCACCGCCCCGTCGGCGATGGCGAAGGACAAGGTCCTGATGTGGTCGGCGACGACGCGGTAGGCCATGTCCTTGAACCCGACGTCCGTGGGGCCGACCCTGCCGGTGTAGTCGGCGCACCCGGTGACCTTCTGGATGGCGGCGAAAATGGGGGTGAAGATGTCGGTGTCGTAGTTGCTGTCGTGGCCCTGGAGGATGGAAGCGAGACGCTCGAGGCCCATTCCCGTATCGACGTGCTGCGCGGGAAGGTTACGGAGCGATCCGTCCTGCTCCCTGTTGAACTGCATGAAAACGTCGTTCCAAATCTCCAGAACGTCGGGAAGGTCCGCGTTCACGAGGGAAGAGGCGTCCCGGTTCCCGATGCGATCGTAGTGGATCTCAATGCAGGGGCCGCAGGGACCGGTCTTGCCCATTTCCCAGAAGTTGTCCTTCGCGTCGAAGCCCAAGACGCGCTCGGGGGGCAGGTGCTTCTCCAAGAACTTCTTGCTCTCCTCATCGCAGGGCGACTGATCGTCCCCCTGAAAGTAGGTGGCATACAAGCGAGACTTGTCCAATCCATAAACGTTAATGAGGCACTCGAAGCTCATGTCGATCGCCTTCTCCTTGAAGTAGTCCCCGAATGACCAGTTTCCCATCATCTCAAAGAACGTGTGGTGGTAGACGTCCTTCCCGACGTCGTCGAGGTCGTTGTGCTTCCCGCCCGCTCGGATGCACTTCTGGGTGTTCACGGCACTCTTCAGCTTGCTCATCTTCAGCGTCGGCTCGCAGGTGCCGAGGAAGAGGGGCTTGAACTGGTTCATCCCGGCGTTGGCGAAGAGGAGGGTGGGGTCGTCGTGGGGAACGCAGGGGGACGAAGCCCAGTACGTGTGCCCGTGCTTCTCCACGAAAAAGTCAATGAAGGTCGAACGGATCTTCTTCATCGGCCAGGCGGGGTGCTCGTAGGACTTGATGTCGATGCTGAGCTCGTCCATCTGCTGCTCGAGAGAGGTCATTTAGTTCACGGGGGAGGGGTGGGGGGGAGGGGGAAGAGGTTTGTGGGCGGAAAGGTTTTGCTTGAGAAGGTGGCTGTTTAGTCGTCAATTTTTGTCAATACGACAGGGTTGGGAACGAAATCAAGATTGTTACTGCGATGAGCAATCAGTAGATTCCGCGAGAGAATAATAGCTGCTGGGCGAGGCAATTAATATTCGCCGACCAATTTTCGACGAAAAAAATTAATTCAAAGAAAACGAAAGTCTGCCTTCGACCTACCCTGAAGATCCCGGAAGATATCAAAGAGGCGGTCGGCGGTGCGGTAATTGATAATAATAATAATCGGTTTTATTTGGATTCCAACCTTTGCCTTGCTTTTTGCCGAGGTTGCTTGCACCTTGCACAGTTCGTTTTCATGTGAAACAAGAGGGTTGTCAGTTCCTGTTCCAAGGTTTGCCATCTGGCACGAGAAAAGAAAAGGGGATGGATGACAAACGATTGGAAGACCTACTTGAAATCGGTAATAATAAAAACCTCCTTCTTTCACTTTTGTTGTTGTTGTTGTCTTTTGTTTTTCATTCTCAATAATGTTTGTTTTCCTCGGGAGATAGTTTTTGTTCTTTGTCGGTTGTTGTCGGGTGTTGCTTCTTGTCAAAGAAAATATATACACGCTGGCCCCTCAGACGCAGAAGGCAAACCCCCTCCCCTCCTCCTCCAGCACCCTAACATATCTATCCTCCCACCCCTCCTCCCACCCCACCCTTTTGATCCCCCCCCCTCCGCCCCCGCCCCTCACCATCCCCACGTCCGTCCACCGTTCGACCTCCTCGATAACCTCCTTCACCTTCCCATCGTCCAGCATCCCGCCGCCGTCCTTGCCGGTGGTGGTGGTGCCGCCCGTGGCGCCGCCGCCGGAGCCGCCGTTGCCGAGCAGTTTCCCCGTCACCCACTCGATCTCCAGCAGCCTTGACACGCGTATCCTGACCATGTCCTCCCTCGTGATGCCCTTGCGCACGGCGGCGGCCCCGAGTCGTTCGCCGTTCTTGTCGTCGTCGTCGTCGTCGCCGGTGTCGCCGGTGCCGGTGCCGACCATGACGATCCCCTTCCCCACGTCGACGATGCATTCGCACACCCCTTCCCCCGCGACCCTCCTGACCTCTTCCCTCCTCCCCACCCTCCTCCCAAGACCGCCCAAAACGGAGTCGTAAACACCCAGGCACTCCACCATACGGGCGACGCTACCCGCGAGCCTCCTGGGAAAGTGGCAGACGACGGATGATCCGTCGTCGTCGTCGCCGTCGCCGTTGCCGGCGTTGCTGCCGCCGTCGCCGTCGACCGGCTCGAGCGATGGCGAGAGTATCTTGGTTGTGTTCGTGTGTGGTTTGTCGTCGTTCGTGTCGTCGTCGTCGTGGTCGTCGTGGTCGTCGGTTGCGGCGGCGTTGTTGTCGGTTGCGGATCCTCCGTTCCGACGTTTAACACCCCGGCCCGCGACCCGACCTCCTCTGACGTACTTCCTGACGTCCTTCATCCACTCCCCCCAGACCGTTCGTACCATCTCCTCTATCTCTTTCCTCGCGATTTCGACGCAGCAACACTCGTCTTTACGATTCCGTTTGCCTCCTCCCCCTCCCCCTCCCCCTCCCCCTCCCATTCCCATTCCCATTCC
>ERZ651776.3291-NODE-3291-length-16236-cov-6.771954_pt1 | contig 16236 bp, 13 predicted proteins | sample MGYA00514761_ERZ651776 | MGnify/ENA metagenome assembly ERZ651776 | reverse complement strand
AAATTTTTCATAGAAAGAGAATAGCAAGATGAACAAAAGGATCGCAGTTATAACTGGCGCAGCAGGTGGTATGGGACGTGAGATTGTAGCTTCCCTAATCCGAGATGGTGCAAAGTGTTATGGTTTGGATATTTCGAAAGAAGGTTTAAAAGAGATGGGATCCACACTGGGGACAGAATTTGTCGGTATTGAGATTGATTTAACCATACCTGAAAAAATTCTATCATCATTTCAGCAGATCGAAGATACAGAAGGTGGCATGGATATTTTAGTTAATAATGTAGGTACCTGTTTAATGTCCAACTTTCCTGATGTTTCGGTAGCCGAATTTGAGCTTCAAATGAAGTTAAATTTTGACTCAGCTTTTCATTGTTCTCAGGCAGCTATAAAGCTTATGAACGGTCGAGCTGGAGTAAGAAAAATAATAAATATATCATCAAATGGTGCCTATAATTTTGAAACTTTTGATTCTCCACATTATCGTGCAAGTAAGGCGGCGATGGATAGCTTAACCAAACATCTTGCTAGCACTTACGCAGTTGATAAAATCTCAGTAAACTCTATTGCACCTGCGATGACGAATACGCCCCTATGTGATATTCTAAGTGCAGACGTTCTAGCCAAAGCTATCGAGAAAATGCCTCATGGCCATCTTATGGAGCCTACTGAAATTGCTGAGTGGGTACGTTTCTTAGCGTCTCCCGCTGGTGATATTTCCAGCGGAAATATAATAATTTTAAACCAAGGCCGCGATGTTCATTAGGAGTAATATTTAGGTGTCTTTCGTAATTTAGGCCATTGATCAGGAGAATGTCCAAATATGACAAATGCATCAAGTCTTTTGGCCCGATCCATTAACCGAACGAAGTTCTCTTTTGCTCGGTCTTCATTCCAAGAACCCTCAAATCCATCATCGATTTCAGAAGGTCTCGAAATTGCATCGCTAGTTAGCAAAGTAAGTCCAGTTTTGGGTAATTGAAGCTCAATCGAAATTTGTCCCGGAGCATGCCCTGGTGTCTGTAAAATCTTAAATCCTGGACCAATTTCCGTATCTTCATCAATAAGCAGATATTTACGATCTGGCCACTCTAACGGCTGGACACTCGCCCAGTACAATGGACGTTCAAGTGCGCGTTCAGCACTTGATATAAGAATTGGGCAATGTGGAAAATCGGCTATACCACCAACATGGTCAATATGTGTGTGGGTGATAACTAATAAATCGATATCTAAAACGTCGACACCACTCAAAGATAATTGCTCTTTTGGAAAGTTCACTGGTTCAAGCTTCAATATATCGCCAAATTTATCCATCCCATCTTCAGCAGAAGAACCATGTGGATCAGTAATATATTTACGGTGATATCCTGTATCTATAAGAATTTTTTCGCCAACGCTTGTATGAATTAAGAAACCACAAATGCCAATGATACGACCATTAGCGTGCACCCGGAATAAGCCAAAGTCCAATACGTGCAGTTGTGTTGGAGTCCCTTTAACGTAACTAACTGTTGTCATTTATTTTTCTCCTAGACAACTAACAATTCATAAGTAACCCCTGAAAGTCAAGATACATACCCCGTTTCACCGAACTACATTAAAATTTTTTAGGGTGTTCTTAGATTTATTTAGCTGTTGTCTTTTTGTGCATACAAATATTGGAATCCATTTTAAATTACAGATAAATTTAAGTAAACTTGTCAAAAGTGTAGGTGCGATATAGATCAAACGATGTAAGGAGTTTATTATGGTTCTCAGATTAGAGGGGGTTAAAAAATCTTTTCTTAATAACGAAGAGCTCGTGCCTGTTTTGCAAGGGGTAAGTTTTGATCTTGAGGCTGGTGATACTTTGGCATTGCGTGGAGAATCTGGTAGTGGAAAAAGTACTTTACTCCATATCGCGGGCGCTTTAGAGGCTGCAGATGCAGGTCGAGTTTGGGTGTCTGGGAAGGAGCTAACACAGCTCAACGATAGTGCACGTGCTCAATTGCGTAGAACAGACATTGCTTTAATTTTCCAACAGTTCAATCTAATTCCTTCCCTGACTGTGGCTGCTAATATTGCGTTCCAATCTGCGCTATCAAGAACGCTAGACTTGGCTCATATAAAACATATTGTGTCCGCTTTAGGCTTAGAAGAACAAATGCAAAAATATCCAGAGGCTTTATCTGGTGGGCAACAACAGCGCGTTGCCATCGCACGGGCGATTGCGGCAAAGCCAAAGCTGTTGCTCGCAGACGAGCCTACTGGTAATCTTGATGAAATAACTGCCGAAAATGTGTTAGAACAAATGCTAACATTAGTTGCACAAACAGGTGCTGCATTGATGGTTGTAACTCATTCCACAAACATAGCTGCCCGCATGAGTCGTCAATTGCACCTTTGTAATGGTTTTTTGGTATGATTGGCTGGTGCCTGAGGGCACTTTTATCTCATTGGTGGCGTAATCCTGTTCAATTATTTGCATATTTAGCCGGCCTTGCTTTAGCTACCGCACTTTGGTCTGGGGTGCAGGCTATTAACTCTGAAGCCCGCGTAAGCTATGATGCGGCGGCCAAAACATTAGGTGAGGGTCAGTATGATCTATTGATCTCAAAGCAGGGCAACCGCATTCCACAAGATGTTTACGTTTTGCTTAGAAAATCAGGTTGGCTGGTCTCGCCTGTAATTGAAGGGCGTATCAACGATGTACGCCTCATAGGCATTGATCTTGTGACTTCTGCTACAGGATTATCTAATTTAGCTAGAGGGCCATCTACTACTAGCTACGATACCTTACTCGCAAATGAAGAAACAGCGCTTAAAATTTCTATGTTGGGTAATGTTACAGTGGATAAAAGTATTGCACCGGGCATAGCCATAGGTGACATTGGCCTTGTTCAAAGGATGCTAAAGCGGGATGATTTGACCCGCCTCATTTTATTACCAAACCAACCTATTACTCAGCCAAGCCTAAGTATGGTAGCTCCCAACTTACGGGTTCAATCTGCACATACGGTAACAAATGTTACGGAACTTACGGGTAGCTTTCATTTGAACTTGACTGCCTTTGGCCTGTTAAGCTTTGCTGTTGGTTTGTTTATAGTAAACAGCACTATTGGTTTAGCATTTGAACAAAGGCGGGGCATGATCCGCACTATTCGCTCACTTGGCGTGCCAATGCGTACTCTTATTGTGCTAATTACTTTTGAGATGATGACTTTAGCTGTAATTGGGGCGGGGTTTGGTATTATTTTGGGTTATTTTATTGCAGCTTTTTTGCTACCAGATGTTGCTGCTACATTAAGGGGCCTTTATGGTGCGCAAATCTCAGGTACACTTGAATTGCGTGCCTCATGGTGGGTTTCAGGCATGGTGCTTGCATTAATTGGGACAGCAGTAGCACTTTCATCACGGATCTGGCAGATTGTGCAAATGCCACTTTTAGCAAGTGCTAAACCTCGAGCATGGGTTGTTGCAACCGGATCACGGTTTCGATTGCAATTAATTATAGCCATTACATTGTTATTCACCATAGTGCCATTAGCCTTGATTTTGGAGGGATTGTTGGCGGGGTTTATTTTACTGGGGTGTTTACTTATTAGTGCAGCATTGGCTTTACCCCCCTTATTGGGAGGCATTCTAACTTTGGTTCAAAAGTATACCGTTACGCCAGTTTGGGAATGGTTCTGGGCTGATACTAGACAGCAACTACCAGGGCTTAGCCTTGCACTTATAGCTCTTTTACTAGCAGTCTCAGCCAATATTGGTGTCTCAACTATGGTTTCAAGCTTTCGACAAACCTTTATAGCCTTCCTTGATCAAAGGTTAGCACCAGAACTCTTCGTAGAGGTAGAAACAGCTAACCAAAGTGCTGCATTGGAAATGTTTTTAATGAACCGCCAGATTGAGGTTTTGCCCTTACTTACAACACAAGTCGTAATAGCCGATTTACCTGTAGATCTATATGGCATTCGTGTTGGCCAGACCTATCGAAATAATTGGATTTTTTTAGATAATACTCTCAATGCGTGGGATGTCATTGAGAGAGGCAAGGCAGTCGTTGTTAATGAACAATTTGCTCGCCGTGCAGATCTATGGGTTGGAAGTTTAGTACAAGTGAATCCTGATTTAATGCTACCTATTGCAGGAGTAGTTGGTGATTATGGCAATCCGCAAGGGCAGGTTATTATAACTGAACGAATGTTTAAAGATTTATACCCAAATCTCTACGCATCAAACTTTGGGGTGCGCACTAAAGATGCATCTGATTTACGCAGCCAAATTGTGAATACTATTGGCATTAAAAATAGCGCAATTATTAATCAGGTGGGGATAAAGGCATTATCACTTGAGGTGTTCGAGAGAACGTTTGTAGTCACATCGGCTTTAAATGTTTTAACATTAGGCGTTGCTAGTTTTGCTATTTTGATGAGCCTTCTGACATTGGCTGATTTGCGTGTACCACAGCTTGCGCCTATCTGGGCATTAGGGCTCACACGTCGCCGTTTGGCGTGGTTAGAGCTATTGCGCGCTGTCTTTCTTGCTGGAATAGTCTTTGTTTGTGCTATTCCTATGGGCCTTGCACTTGCATGGATATTACTGACAATTATCAATGTCGAGGCATTTGGGTGGCAATTACCAATGTATCTGTTTCCCCTTAAATATTTAGAATTAGGAGGTTATGCTTTAATTGCCACGTTTTTAGCTGCTATGTGGCCTGCTTTTCGTCTCATGCGTGCGCCGCCATCAACTTTATTGAGGGTCTTTGCTAGTGAACGTTAAATTATTATTTTTTATATTTTTTTGGCCTTTCAGTGTTTTTGCACAAGGGTTTTCTGACCTTGGTTCCAGTGCGGATGGGTTTGCAAACCCAAAGCTAAATCCAACTTTTAGCTTTCCTACTGACCATGGAGCACACCCTGAATATAGAATCGAGTGGTGGTACTTAACTGCGAACTTAAATGGTTCAGATGGTACAGCGTATGGTTTACAATGGACCCTCTTTAGAACTGGGCTGAGGCCAGGAGAGGCCCGAGGCTGGCGATCGCCACAAGTATGGTTTGCGCATGCTGCAGTCACCACGCCTGGCCAACACTTTGCCACTGAACGTTTCGCCCGAGGTGGGATTGGGCAGGCGGGTGTGGAGACAACTCCGTTTCGTGCTTGGATCGATGAATGGGTGTTAGAGGGTGAAGACTTCCAAAAGATGACACTCACTGCAAATGGTCCTAATTTTGGATATGACATGTCGCTTCAAGCAAATGGTCCATTAGTTTTTCATGGAAATAAAGGTTATTCTGTTAAATCAGAACAAGGCCAAGCCAGTTATTATTATTCACAGCCATTTTTTAAAATTAATGGAACGCTGAAATTACCTACTGGTAATATTGACGTGGTAGGGAATGCCTGGCTTGACCGCGAATGGTCCTCACAGCCTTTATCAGATGATCAACTTGGTTGGGATTGGTTCTCATTATCGTTCGTAGATGGTGCAAAGCTAATGGGTTTTCAACTACGACAAATAGATGGATCACTTTACAGTTCTTCAACTTGGATCACACCTGATGGTAGCACGTTATCCTATCCAAATGGTGCATTTTCAGCTATTCCACTTAATATAAAATCTATAAAAGATCGTAATTTGCCTATTCAATGGCGTGTAACTTTGCCAGATAAAAACGTTGATGTTGTTGTAACCGCTCAGAACCCTGATGCTTGGATGGAACTTTCAATCCCATACTGGGAAGGACCAGTTAACGTGTTGGGTAGCCATATAGGACAAGGATATTTAGAGATGACTGGTTATGAATAATACAAACGATCTAAGTACTTTTCTAGTCTTGGGACCTATATCTTAAAGTGTTGACGGATTGAAGATATTCGGTACATAATAAAAAGTGGCTGTTCAGTTTAAAAATGACCTTTGGTAAACTGTCAGCAGAATGATTAACTCACGTAACTGTTAAAACTAATAATTTCATACTTAAGAGGTCCCTAAAGAGAGAATGGTATTTTAAATGTTGAAGAAAACTTACTGGAAAAGTCTTACCCCACTAGTCATAGTTTTAACATTAGGCGCAACGATTTTATGGGCACATAACGGTGTCAAAGATCCAATTGTTATCAAGCGCATGAAGTTAATGTCTTCGATGGCCGACAATACAAAAGTATTGGGTCAGATGATAAAAAAACAAATTCCATTTGATGCTGAATTAGCAATGGAAGCGCTCACTTCTATTGGTGATTTGGCAAAAGCGACTCCCGCGGCCTTTGAGATAAATGCATCTGATCCAAAAACTGGAGCTAAACAGATTATTTGGGATGAGTTTAAAGACTTCTCAGAGCTGGCCAATCAACTTGCTGATATTGCAGCCACGAATTCAATCTCTACTTATGATGATTTAAGGCCAGTACTTATGCAAACTGCAAGGTCCTGTAAAGCTTGCCATAGTAAGTATCGCAAATAGCTAGATGCGCTTGACAACCTCTTTTGGACTTTGGAGTGCAGGAATACTGTTTACCGTATTATTGCTCATTTACTTTGTGCTGAGTGCTCCAAAGTCCGTTGACTTTGGCATGGATACTTTGGCTCCGGGAACCCCTGACTCCGGAGCTTATATCTATTTGATGGCAGGCTGCAGCAGTTGCCACATGGCTGAGGGGAGCTCTGATAATACCTTCCTTACAGGAGGTCAAAAGTTCAAAACAAATTTTGGAACATTTATCGCACCAAACATATCAAATAGTGAACTCCATGGAATTGGCAGTTGGGACTTCAAAGATTTTTATGGTGCGGTCAAACTTGGGCAAAGCCCTCAAGGCAGGCATTATTTTCCCGCCTTTCCCTATACCGCTTATTCGAGAATGACCGATCAAGATATTGCGGACCTTTGGGCTTTTTGGCAGACTTTGCCCAGCGTAGATACGCCAACCAAACCTCATGAAATTCGTTTTCCATTCAATATAAGGCGTAATCTTGGCATTTGGAAAAAACTGTACACTCCAGAAGAGTTTGTAGATCAGACCAACGATCGTGCCACCTATGTGGTGGAAGCTCTGGTTCATTGTGCAGAATGCCACACGCCACGCGATGTGATAGGTGGCCTGAAAAGTAGCCGATGGATGCGTGGTGCAAAAAACCCTAGTGGGAAAGGCAGCATCCCCAGTATTCACCCTGATGATCTGGGTTGGAGTAAAGCAGATATCGTAGAATACCTGTCTTCTGGATTTACCCCTGATTACGACATGGCTGGTGGAAAAATGGCATCAGTTATCGAAAATACATCGAAATTTACTTCCACCGATCGAGCATTAATTGCAGATTATTTGTTGAGGATAAAACGTGACTAGTATTCTTATTCGTCTGATAGCACCGCCACTTACTGTATTCTATCCAATCTATTTATTTGGCTTTGTGAATTTTATTAACCTACCAGATGAGCCATCCTCTAAAACCCAAATGGCACCTTCATCGTCTACTTCGACTTCTCTAACTCTTTTTGACCAACTAAAGCGTTCAGCCTCAAATGGTTCTCCATTATTAAAGCCTATTCTAACGAGTGCTTTGCTTTTTAGCCCTCCAATAAATGCATTTCCTTTCCATTCAGAAAATTCATCTCCTTCATAAAAAATCAATCCTGATGGAGCCACTGTAGGGACCCAATAAAGTTTTGGCACCATGAATTCTGGTCTTGTATCATGAGCTGGGATTTTTGCCCCACTATAATGATTACCTTCTGATACTATTGGCCACCCATAATTTTCACCGGCAACTATTAAATTAAGTTCATCTCCATGCCTTGGACCCATTTCGTGCGCCCATAGTTGGCCATTTTTGGCAAATGCAATGCCAAGGGCATTCCTATGTCCAATTGTCCAAAAAGTCTTTGCGAGGTCACCTTTGTCCTGAAATGGATTGTTCGTAGGTATTGTACCATCCTCATTAAGTCTAATGATTTTACCTAATGCCATGTCCCATTGTTGTGCAGGGGTTTGCTCTTGCCGGTCGCCGGATGTAATGAAAATCTTTCTGGCATGTTCTGTTCCATCGAGTCCAAATACAATTCTGTGGGAAAAATGCCCTTTCCCTGATCGAGCTGGCGTTTGCTTCCAAATAGTTTCAATATTTTTCAGTTGTGGTTTATCTGTCCTCTCTAGTGTGCCTCGTATTATGGTCGCATATCGTGTTTTTCCTCTATTATCTGAATTGATGTAAGAAACATAAATTAGTTTATTCTTTGTATAATTTGGATGAATAACAACATCACCTAAACCCCCTTGACCACCTGCAAAAACTTTTGGAACTCCAGACACTAAAGACTGTTCGCCACTTCTATTTACTAGCCAAAGTTTTCCAGCTTTTGTAGTGATTAATAGATTGTCTTTATTAATAAATGACATCGCCCAAGGTTTGTTGAATTTTGAAACAACTTTACCCTTTAATTTGCTTCCTCCACTTCCAGTAACAACATTTTCGGCCCAAGCATTTGAAGCAAAATTTATTAGCAGTATTAAAAAAATCATGCGCATTAAATAACTATCCCATACATTGTACTTTTCCTAAACTATTCAAAACAGAATTATTGGTAAGCTGGATGATATTAAGTTTCTGAATAGGTTCAATGGCTTTGTTTAATTTGAAGAACTATCAACGCTTAACTATAACTTATCTTGCATGTCTGAAGACACCATGAACTAACTCTTAACTTCCTGAAGCTCTGCTAGCATCTGGCGTCCTTGCTCTTCAAATCGCCCAGTAGCGGCTATCTTATCCCCGGTAAATTTCCCCTTCCTCCGCAAAACGATGCGTTTAAGAGATTAATTTTATTAAAAAAACTCTAAAACCGCTATTCAGAACATGTTCCACGACTACATTCTACAAGCTAAGTAGCATGAATATCACTTGCAACCAGAAACCGCGAGACCAGGTTGTAGCCTCCAGCCACGACCATCAGTTCCACCAGATGGCAGGGACCAAGGGATTCATAGAGAGTATCTTTGAGGGCTTTGGGAACCTCAATATCACGGGTCATTGAGGTAACAAAAGCAATCACATCCTGTTCAAGCTCTGAATATAGGCTTTGGTTAAAGTTAGTAGTACCAAGTTTTTCAAGTTCCGCTATCTGTTCAACAGTTGCACCTGCCTCATGATAGAGTGGGCTATGTGCCTGAAATTCATAGGACGCGTTATTTAAAACTGCTACAACACACATTGCTAATTCTCTAAGTCGGGGAGAAATCGTGGTTTCGTTGCGTAACTTACCAAAAAATACGTTCCAACCTTCAGCCACCGCAGGGCTGTGCAGAAGCATCCGATCAAGCTCGTTGAGCTTGCCTCCACGACGAGCGCGGATCGCCGCACAGATTTCTTTAGGATCATTATGATCAACAGGAAGTAGGGTTAATTTTGTCATGGATTGGTCTTTCTTAATTGTTTTTAGAGAACTTATATTACAGGCTTAAAGTGATTTAACATACCCATTTGAAAAAACTTAGCTTTACCTAACAGTATTCAAATTTGTGTTAACATTCCAATTTTTATTAGCTAAGCTTTAATAAATTTTTTAATAGACACTTAGGGATACCAACATGGTTGAGTTAAATAATGCAGTTCTAAAGGAAGCCCTTGACCTTATACCGCATCAATACCGAGGACCTGGGGGTGTGGCGGGCATTGTCAAAGATGGTGAAATAGTTGCAACCCGTGCTTGGGGGTACTCCGACCTGTCAAAACATAACGCTATGACAGCAGGAACCCGACTACCAATCTGTTCAATTTCAAAGCAATTTACCTGTGGCGTTTTATTAGACAAAATTGACAATCTGGACCGTTTAAATGACAGAGTTAAGGACTTTATTCCAAAATTCAGGGGCACTTTTCCAACCGTAAAAGAGCTTTGTGATAATCAATCTGGGCTACGGGATTATTGGGCGCTTTCAATCCTGCAAGGGGCAAGAGCTGAACAGACGTTTGAACGCAGTGATGCACTACCTTTGTTAGCACAGATGAAAACTGGACATTTTGAGCCTGGGACCAGTTATTCATATTGCAATGGTAACTTTCGTATGTTGTCTGAGTTGATTGAGGCAGAAACAGGCCAATCTATGGAAGCACTTTACTCTGAAGTGATATGGGGTCCCGCAGGTATGAAGACGGCTGTGTTGAATTCAGATACCCGACATCCAACCGATCAAGTTGTAGGCTATGAAGGCAATGACGTCACTGGGTTTTTCCCAGCTAACAATGGAATTTACTGGATCGGTGATGCGGGTATTTCGGCTTCTCTTCAAGATATGTTGGCCTATGAAATTTGGATAGATAATACCCGAGAAGATGCCACTAGTCTTTACCAACGGCTTTCCGAGCCACCCGTATTTCGTGATGGTACGTCTGCTAGCTATGGTTTTGGCTTGGCCCATCAAACAGTTTCAGGCGTGAAGGTTACCAGCCATGGGGGTGCACTGCGCGGGTTTCGTGCTTTTCGGATGCATGCGGCGGTCGAACGATTATCTGTTGTTGTAATGTTTAACCACGAGGCAAATGTTTTTGGTGCTGCGGCTTCTATTTTACAAGCTGCTCTTGGTAGTGAAGAGCCTGATTTACAGCCGATACCACAGGGCTGGGATGGTCAATGGATTTGTCGCGAAACAGGTTTGTTGGCACGCTTGAAAACAGGTAAGTTGAGTGGGGAGTTAAATTTTGCAACCGCTCCAGATAGAGTTGTATCCGGGTTGGGTGGGCATTTAGAAGCTGAAGGGCTTATGCTTTCGATTGATGGAACCACTCTGATAATGCGACGAGACGCTGAAAATATGTTATCAACCCTTGATCCACTTGCCACTAATATAGCTACTCTGGATCTAGAAATTGCTGGGCGTTATGAGGCCGAAGAATTAGAAGCTACTATGGTAATTGAGGTTCGGGATAGTGGAATTTATTCCTGGACAGAAGGGATGCTTGGATCGGGAATTATGGAGCGTCTACACCCTGTTGGGCCCGATACCTTGATTATGGTGACCCGTCGGTCAATGGATGCGCCTGCACCTGGGGACTGGACGTTGAGCCTTATACGTGATGTTGCAGGACACGTAACAGGATTTAGATTGGGTTGCTGGTTGGCGCGCCAAATCGACTATATAAAAACTGCGTGATTGAAATGCTACTCGGTCGCAAAGTCAAGACCAGTGGAGAACTAGATTTTTTATAGTGATAACACTTTCTTAACCATTACCCAAAATATAATTGAAAGAATAAAAATTATAATCCAGCCAATTAGCTTCAAGGGTTTCCAGGGTCTTGTTAACCAACTTTTTTTATTATCATCATCCATCTTTCTAACCTCCTATAGAATGAGAAATTTATCAATGGAGAACGCTTTCATAAAAAAGAGGCTGGAAAAACCAGCCTCTTTTTGAACTTATTTCTTAGGCATGTAGACCATAGGCTCTGGGATATCCCAACCCATCTCACGATAATAGCGTTCTGCACCTGGGTGCAAGCGGCTTGCAATTAACTCTAGTGCACCTTCTTTTGTAATGGTGTTAGGCATCCACTTAGCAGTTTCGTGAATCTCACTAAGATTTTCCCAAATCGCTTTCGTGACTTTATAAACGACATCTTCACTTACATGCATCCCTGCGGAAAAGTTAACAATGGCACCATGGGTATTTGTAGGTTCGTCGTTCATTTGCGAAGAGCCATAGGCATCTGCAGCAATTTCGTTAAACGTTGCACCAACGGCTTTACGAAGTGGCATTTTTGCGACGTCCACATCCAAGATTCTGATCTTTTTGGTTAACGCAAATTGTTGTATTGACGCTGAGGGAACATTTGTTGGTAGCACAATTACATCAATTTTATCATCTTGAAAGGCTTGAATTGCAGCGTCAAAGCCAAATTTTTGTATATCCATTTCAGCTGCTTCAATACCTGTAGTTGCCTTAATGGCACCTAAAACCACACCCTTTGCAGCTCCGCCTGGAGGTCCTGCAAATACCTTTTTTCCACGAAGGTCATTTAAAGTCATGATGCCAGAATCCGCTCGTGTAATATAATGATATGGCCCAATCTGGTACGAAAAAATCATTCCAACATTGGCTTCTAGTTCGGGTCCATTAGTAAACTTGGCGTAGGGCCCGATATGGTTTACTAACAACCAGTTGATTGTTGGAGAGCCGAACAGAAAGTCGACTGACCCATTGGCCGCATCTACAAAGTGCTTAGTTGCTGCTCCTGTAGCACGAACCTGAAACTCTACGTTGTCTACACGGGTGTTTATAACCTTAGAAATTGCGGTGTTCACAACGAAGGGCGACATTCCTGGAGCGATTGACGTGACCTTGTAAAGATCTGCAATGACACCAGTTGCCATTAAGCCACCTGCAAGTGCCCCGGCTGCAGCATATTTGAGTGATTTTAACAGGTAATATTTCATGTTTTCCTCCTTGGAAGTTAAAGCCTGTTTGATGTTATTAACGGGATGAACCGTCGCGAGAATAGGCCAACCAAAACTGCTAAGATACTGGCTGGAACCCAAAGTAATAAGATAGGGAACATTGCTGCTGCCCCGATGAGAAATCGAATTGTCCTTTGAGTCCAACCCAGACGTCCCATCATGGGATCGGCTCCACCAAGTGATGTACTGAACATCCAAATTGCGGCAAGAAGTCGAATTATAGTGAAGACGAGCTCAGACCAACTGAAGTCGCCCGCGACTAGTAAAAGGGACGGTGAAAAGATAAAGACGTAAGGGACTAAGAGCCCTACAATGGATATCCGTAATGCGACGAAGGAGGTGTACAAAGGGTTACCACCTGCAATAGGCGCTGCCACATAACAGCCGTATGCAATAGGTGGCACAATGGACGAATAAACTGCATAGTAAAGCACGAACATGTGTGCTGCTAATGGCAGAACGCCAGCCTTAATAATCGCTGGTGCAATCATGATCGCGATGATCAAATATGCAGGAAGTGTTGGGAGACCCATTCCGAGTATCAATGCGCCAAACATTGCGAGCATTAGTGCTAAAATCAAATAGTCTTCACCAAAAATTGATATTGAAGTTGCAAAACGGATAGCCACACCTGTTTCATTTACAACGGCAAGAACGATACCAATTACGGCGACTGCTAACATTATTTGTGCGGCCGAAATTCCGCCTTCTGCCAAGGCGTGTACAATCCGCATTGGATTATTTCGGAAACCAGGGTTTAAAACGATACCTGTTGCAATCGCGGTTAAAACACCAACCAAACCCGCCATAGCGGGTGATTTCCCGGATATGAACGTGATCATCAAGGCTACTATCGGTAAAAACACTAGTGCTGAATTAAGCCAGTCTCGGGCTCGCAAAACAGGCACTTGATCTTTGGGTAAAGTCTTAATGTCTAATTTTATAGCTTCTGCATATACTTGGCCGAATAGTCCTACATACTTAAACAATGCAGGTAGGGCCGCGGCGGCGATCACTAACGAAAACGGCATTCCAACAAGGTCCGCCATAATGAAAACAGCAGCAGCCATGATAGGTGGTGTTAGTTGACCACCAGAGGAGGCAGCCGTTTCAACCGCACCAGCAAAATTGGCTGAGAATCCTTGACGCTTTATCATTGGAATCGTGAAAACGCCCGTGCCTGCAATATTAGCAGCAACAGAGCCGCTCATCATTCCAAAGATAGCACTTGCAACGATCGCTGCGTGTGCTGACCCTCCTCGAATTCGAGCGGTCAGTGTTGTGGAAATAAGAATTAGACTTTCACCTGCACCAGTCCGTCCTAGGACTGCACCAAAGATTAGAAAGATCAAGACATTATCTGCAACAAGCCCGGTTGTGCGCCCAAAAACGCCATCAAATGAATACCAGACAATTTGCATGAAGTCTCGCATGTTCACGCCAAAATGTTCTAATAAACCAGGTAGCCACGGCCCCGAAAATGCAAAAAAAATAAAGATTAAAGCCATTATAATAAGCGACCAACCCCAAGCGCGTAACGTTAAAAGTACAATTGTTATAATTCCAGCCAACCCTGCTAAGAGGTTCATTGGCGTTGCCATATAGAAGCCTGCCCAAAGCTCTTCTTTGACCTGAAAGAACCACCAAGTTGACCAAACGAATGCTGTGGCCAAAGCACCGTCGATTAACCAACCGAACCATTTGAATTTTTGGTACATGTTGGAATAGGCCAATGGCCGGGTTAGGAGTACAATTATAACACTGAATGCGATGGTAGCAAAACGGGCATTGGCTTCGTCCAGAACAAAGAATGCAATGACACAAATAATAATAATTGAAAAAAGACACGCTGCTAAATATCCTAGCTGCTCGATCGGACTTTTAGGATGACTTTCTGAGATAAAAAAGTTAGTTTTTTGGCTATTCATTCTACTAACAGGCCGTCAATTTGATGCCTGCTGGCCGCAGCATGTTGAGTTTAAATTCAACCCTATGTCTACAAGCGTTGTCAGTTTGACCTATGTTTTTCACACAGACACCAAGTATTGCATGATCGTCTCCCAATAAAATAAAACAAATCGTATCGTGTTGATAAAGTCAACTATTGTTGTTGACAAAAACAGTGAAAGGCTTTTTCGTCTGTTTAAAGGACGCGAATGCAACATGGGCTTAATAAATGAAAAGTGATCAAGCGGATCAAATTTGGTTTAACGGCAAGCTGATGACGATGGACCCATGTTTTCCTTATGCTGAAGCGTTGGCCATTCGTGAGGGTCAGATTTTGGCAGTGGGCACCAACGAAAATGTACTAAATTTAGTAGGGCCTGGAACAGCTAAATACAATCTTTTTGGTAGGTTTATAATGCCAGGCATAATCGAAAGTCATACACACGCACTTTGGGGGGCTTGCCGAGACTTGTTTGACGTTTATGTCGGCTATAACGCGTCGTTTAATGACTTAATTCATGCAACTAAGAAGCGTGTACAAAAAATTGTACCGGGGGAGGTTGTTTTTGGTGGCCCTTGGCGCTTGGACATGCGTCAAAAAATGGGTTCAAATCCGCGAGAAGTGCTTGATCAAATTAGCTGTATTCATCCAATTATTCTGCAAGATACTAGCCAGCACATCTTATGGTGTAATACTTTGGCAATGCGACTAGGTGGAATTTCCAAAGATACCTCTGACATTGCAGGGGGGGTGATTGAACGTGATTACTCAACGGGTGAGCCAAATGGAATTCTGGCAGAGGCGGCAGGCAATGGGCCCAGACAATTAAACAAGCGTACATCTGAACAATTGGAAGCGGCGAGTCGAGCGTTTAACAAATACTTTAATGGTCTTGGTATTACATCTTTCAAAGAACCCATGGCACTTGAGGCAGACATGTTTGCCTACAAAGCAGCTGATGATCGTGGGGACTTAACGTTACACATGGCAACACATTTAGTGCGTGAAGGCCCTTTGACTGTCGAGGCGATACCTTATGACAAGCTTGAAGAAATGCGTAGCCGATTTTCCAATGGAAACATACGCGCAAGTTTTGCTAAGCTTTTCCTAGATGGGGTTGCACCGGGTCATACAGCATCGTTCGTTGAGCCTTACCTGGCATCAAGTGGTTATGATTTAGCATCACATGATCCCAATAGTACTCTGCTGATCACTCCTGAGGAACTGAACAAAACTGTGACAGAGTTGGACCGGCGAGGTTTTGTCACAAAAATGCATGCTGTGGGTGATAATGCTATCTGCAAAGGACTGGATGCGATTGAGGTGGCAAGGCATGTAAATGGTAATTATACTTTACGTCATGAAATTGCGCATTCAGTGTTCGTTTCTGATCAAGACCTTTCCAGATTTAAACATCTAAACGCAATAGCCGAAGTTTCGCCAAAGCTGTGGTTCCCAAATGCAGCTACTCCAGCTCAAATCCAAGTGCTAGGTAAAGACCGTTTAAAAAAATCACACCGTATAAGGGATTTGTTAGAAGCAGGTGCAGAGCTTACCTATGCCTCTGACTGGCCTGCATCTGCCCCGGATGCAAACCCTTGGACTGGTCTTGCTGGAATGTTAAGTCGCCAGGACGCATTAGGACACTTTGAAGGAACCGTTGCCAGTGACCAGGCAATTTCACTTTCGCAAGCTCTTCCACTTTTTACTATCAATGGTGCGAGATCACTGGGTATGGAACATGAAACTGGATCATTGAGTGTTGGGAAATGGGCTGACTTTATTGTTCTTACCAATGACTTAACAACGCAATCCTGGCAAGAGATTGGCTTAACAAAAGTAGAAACGACA
>ERZ651776.3289-NODE-3289-length-16245-cov-2.090858_pt1 | contig 16245 bp, 13 predicted proteins | sample MGYA00514761_ERZ651776 | MGnify/ENA metagenome assembly ERZ651776 | reverse complement strand
TTCTCCCTTAACTATTATTAAGTGGGTATTTACCTTTGGGTTAATATTCGTATTGCCGTTTGGAGCGAGTCAGGTTGGAGAGATTAATTGGAGTATGCCGAATGAAATTGTATTAGAGATTATTTATGTAGTAGTCTTTACAACCTTTTTTGCCTATTTGTTAAACATTTATGGGTTGAAAAAAGTAAGCCCTACAGTTGCCAGTTCATTTATTTATTTACAGCCAATTTTGACAACGCTAATAGCAGTTTATTTAGGCAGTGAAACATTGAATTGGCAAAAAGTAGTTTTTGGAATAACAATATTTACCGGTGTATTTATTGTTTCTATTCCGCAAAAGCCTCGAACTTGAGTATATTCCTTACTTTTGTGCAAAAGTTGATTTATGATAAAATCTATGACTGGCTATGGAAAAGCCGAAGGTGTTGTTGAAAATAAAAAAATTTCTGTTGAGGTACGTTCGTTGAACGGAAAGTTTTTAGACTGTAGTTTAAGGGTTCCTGGTTTGTATCGTCAAAAGGAAATGCTTGTTCGAAGTAAAGCAGCTAAAGAAGTAGTAAGAGGAAAGGTTGATATTAGTATTAGTTATGAATCCTTAGAGGGCGAACAAAACTTTTTTATTAATACGGATTTACTTAAAAATTATTACCAAGGGTTATCTGAAGTTTCAAAGGAATTAAATATTTCGGAAGAAAATGTTTTAGGAACATTGATGAAAATGCCTGAGGTTATGCGCTCTGAAAAGCAAAAATTATCCGAAGGAGAATGGGTTGGTATTGAGAAATTAATAGATGAAGCGCTGGTTTCGTTTAATTCATTTCGACTTGCAGAGGGAGATGTTTTGAAAAAGGAAGTTGAAGGGAGGGTTAATCAAATTGCATCATTATTAGTCCAAGTGGAACCATTTGAAACGGAAAGAATAGATACGATTAAAACAAGAATTAAAAAGAACATTGACGAAATAGTTTCTAAAGAAGGTTTTGATCAAAATAGATTTGAGCAGGAGTTGATATTCTATATGGAACGCTACGACATTACGGAAGAAAAAGTAAGATTGAAGGCACATTGCGAACACTTTATTAAAACAATGAACGATGAAGAAGCGCAAGGAAAAAAACTAGGGTTTATTTCTCAAGAAATCGGTAGAGAAATAAACACATTAGGTTCCAAAGCGAATCATGCAGAAATGCAAAAAATTGTCGTTCAGATGAAAGACGAATTAGAAAAAATTAAAGAGCAGGCACTAAATATTATGTGATCAATGAGTTCAGGGAAAGCTATAATATTTTGTGCGCCTTCAGGTGCTGGTAAAACAACAATAGTGCACCATCTTTTGTCTAAACGGGATGACTTACTGTTTTCTGTTAGTGCTTGCAGCAGAGAAAAACGCGTAGAAGAGAATGATGGTGTGGATTATCATTTTTTATCAGTTAATGAGTTTAAAACTCGCGTTCAAAACAAAGAATTTATTGAATGGGAAGAGGTTTATGAAAACAATTTTTATGGAACTTTAGATGCTGAAATCCAAAGAATTTGGAAGATTGGTAAGCATGTTATTTTTGATGTAGATGTCAAAGGTGGAGTAAACCTCAAGCATCATTTTGGTGATAATGCAATGGCCATTTTTGTAAAGCCACCTTCTATTTCGCATTTAAAGGAAAGACTCAAATCACGAAAAACAGAAACTCCTGAGTCCATTACAAGAAGAATAGCTAAAGCTGAAATGGAATTGAGTTATGCTGAAAAGTTTGATTATATATTATTGAATGATGATTTGAATAAAGCTTTTGTAGAGGCAGAAAAAGTGGTAGCCGAATTCCTAAAACGTTAAGATATGAAGAAGATTGGGTTATTTTTCGGAACGTATAATCCAATTCACGTTGGACATTTAGTTATTGCAAATCACTTGGCAAATTATACTGAATTGGATGAGGTTTGGTTAGTTGTTTCTCCTCAAAATCCATTGAAGAAAAAAGATTCCTTACTTCAAGATTATCATCGATTAGCTCTGGTAAGAGTGGCGATTGAAGATAATCCAAAATTAAAAGCCTCTGATATCGAATTTAGCTTACCCAAGCCATCTTATACAAGTAATACCCTTGCGCATATTAATGAAAAATATCCAGATTATAGTTTTGCTCTAATCATGGGAGAGGATAATTTGAGAACATTTCATAAGTGGAAAAATTATGCGGATATTCTTAAGAATAATCAAATTTATGTTTATCCAAGGGTTTTAACGGAACAGGAAAAAGAAGAAAGTGAAATCAATGCAGAAGCGGACAATGGTTTGCGTAAACATCAAAATGTAATTATGTGTGATGATGTTCCTGTTATGAAAATATCTGCAAGTTTTATAAGGGGAGCAATAAAGGAAAAAAAAGATGTGAGTTACTTACTTACTCAGCCAGTTTTTAAATACTTAACAGAAATGCACTTCTACGAAAAGTAAATTTATTCGTTATTTTGTTTACTTTTATTTCAATAAATTGAACTTATTATGAAAAGGTGCATAAATACAATTGTTTTAATAACTATAATCGGTGTAGCTTTTGGTATGACTTCTTGTAAGAAAAGAAAGTTAAACAAATCAACTATTACTAGTCAGGATAATGCAATTGCGGAAATGGTCTTTAACGATGCTTTTAAGGTTACCGAAGATGCAATGAAGGAGAACGGATTGGAAAAGGCAGGTTTGGCTTTGTCAAGTACTTATAATGCTTGCGCTATGGTTTCTTTAACACCACCTTTGTTGGATACAACTTTTCCAAAAACGATAACTATTGATTTTGGAACGGTAAATTGCGCAGATGCTTATGGTATTGAAAGAAGGGGTAAGGTTATAGCAACAACAACCGGATATTACAGAGATGCAGGTACTGTAATTACAATAACAACAGATAATTATTACGTAAATGATTATAAGGTAGAGGGAATTAAAACGGTTACGAATAATGGATTAAATGCTGCAAATCAAACTTATTTTACAATTGTAATTTCTGGAGCCGTTATCACATATCCTAATGGAGATGTTGCCAGTTATGAGAGTAATAGGGTTAGAACTTGGGTTATTGGGGAGGCAACTCAAGGGTTATTGGGAATATTCGACGATGAATACGATATCACTGGAACAGCATCAGGAATAAACAGAGAGGGAAGGGCTTATAATATGACCGTTACATCTGCTCTGAGAGTTGCAATTTTATGCAGGTGGGTAAAACAAGGAGTCATTGAAATTGCACCTGAAGATTTGTATGTAAGAACAGTAGATTTTGGTGATGGGAATTGTGATAGGGAAGCTTCTGTAGAAATTAATGGAAGCGTCTACAATTTTCTGATGTATTAGGCAGACAATTGGTCTTGTATAGCGAGTTGGTTTAGCCGGCTCTTTTTTTTTGTAATAATTTTATTTCTAATTAATTACATTTGTACATGTTTAAGAATTTAACACGATTTCAAAAAAGAATGTTTGTGGCGGTGATTCTCGCTTTGCTGATAAACTTTGGAATTGTTGGTGTGTTAATCACGGCTTTAAATGTTTCTGAAGGTAGGTTGCAGGTTATTGGTGATACTATGGAAGAAATGGCACAACAGCACATTATTACTGAAGTAACGGTCGATGAAGCTATTCCGGTTCAGACGTCTATAGCTATTGAAGGTGCTGTCGTAGTTGGTATAGATATGTTGGTGGAAAGTGAAATACCTTTTCGCGCCAATATTCCGGTGAATGAGGAGATGTTGATACCTTTTAAAATAGGAGTGAAGGATTATATTAAGTTGGACACTACAATTACAGTAACCGACTATGTTAACATTTTAGTAGATGATACTATTCCATTAAATCAGAAAGTAAAACTTCCTATGTTTGGAAAACGTGGGCCTTGGGTGCCAATACAGGGTAAAATACCAGTGAAACAAAGTTTGTACGTTGGCTTTGATGAAGCTTTGAAAGTTAATAGTGTGGTGCCAATAGATTTATTGATTATAGATACACTGCCGGTTGGGTTGTCAATGAAAATCCCCGTGGATTTAATGGTTCCTATTCGTATACCTTTACATACTAAGGCAACAGTTACTTTTGGAGAAGCTATGCCTATAGTTGCTGATATTCCTATAACTTTGACTATTCCAGTAGATATTCCACTTGAGGAAACATCTCTAGCCTATTACTTTAAGAAGATGGCAGCTGGGTTAAAAGGTTTGACAGCACTCTCATTAGATTAAAAGAGTTTGCAAGCTCCTATTCATTCGATATCATTTCGAATAATTCATCTAATTTCGGGGTAAGAATTACTTCAATTCTTCTGTTTTTTGCTTTGTCGTTTTCATCAATAGGTAAATACATACTTCTTCCAGCGGCTGTAATCGTTTTTGGATCCATAGAGCTATTGCTTAGCAATATTTTAACAACTGATGTTGCTCTCAAGACACTTAATTCCCAATTATCTTCTGGATGAGATGAAGACTTCATTTTATCTGAATCTGTGTGTCCTTCAACCAATACATCTAAGTCAGATTGCTCTTGTAATACTTTTGCCAATTCAACTAAGGCTTTCTTTCCTTCAGAGTTTACTGTTGTACTTCCAGATGGGAAAAGGAGTTTAGCTTCCATACTAACATAAACTCTTCCGTTTTTTTGAACTACAGTTAACCCTTTGTCTTTTAATCCCATTAAGGCATTCATTACTTTATCTTTTAATGCTTTTACAGCGGCATCTTTTTGGGCAATTAAAGCTTCTAATTCATTTACTCTTTTTTCTCTTGCAGCTAGGTCTAAAGATAGCCTGTCCAGGTCTAATTTCTTTTGGCTCAATTCCGTTTCTAACAATCGAAGTTCATCTTCTTTTTTCTGTAGTTCAAGCCTTGTAGCATTTAGATCTGTCATCAATCGTTGATTTTCAATAGCACTTCCTTTTTGTAAAGATTCCAATTGTGATTGAATACGTTGATTTAAAGCATCTATTTTATCGTATTGTTTTTCTTTCATTCTAAGCGATTTCCCAAGAACAGTTGTGTCTCCTTTTAAACGAGAAACTCTTTCCGATAGGTCTACTACCTTTTCATGTTGTTCAGTTGCTAAGGTTTCTAAATCAGCATTTCTTGTTTTTAGTTTATTTAATTCTTCTGCGCATTCTTTTTGTTTGCTTTCCAAATCCTGGTATTTTCTTGCTGGAACACATGAGGCAAGAATAAATGCTGATATGATATATACGGATAGGGTTTTTTTCATAATTCAATTTATTTGTATGGCGCTAACAAAATATACACCAAAGCTAAAGTAGGTATTTTTTTAAATGAAAAAGGAGTGCTAATGCACTCCTTTTCAATAATTTTTTGTTGAAAAAGTTATTCTTCGTCTCGTGAAAAGAATACTCTAGATAAATCTCTGTACTCCATTGCGTTCTGTGGAAATGCTCTAACATTCAATTTTAATAGACGAATGTACTCATCATAATAGATAGGCATAAATGCTGCATCAGCAATTAACAAACTGTCACATGAGTGGAATAATTCATCTCTAGTTTTATCATCAACCTCGGCAAGAGCTCTTTCGAACATTGCATCAAATTCCGGGTTTGTATATCTTGAGAAGTTTGGAAATGATTCTGCAGTTGGATCAGTAGGAACATTTTTGCCATAGAATAATTTCAAAAAGTTTTCAGGGTCTGGATAATCTGCCACCCAAGCAATTCTCCAGAAATCCTCTTGACCTGTTTGGAATTTTTGGATGTGTATGGGCATTTGTAAGGGTTCAATGTTTATTTTAACACCAATGTTCTCTCTCAATTGATTTTGAATTGCCTCAGCAAGTAAGATGTTTGTTGAACCACCTTCATTAATGTAAAGTGTAATATTTTCTAAACCTTTGCCATCTGTATGTCCAGATTCCGCCATTAACTCTCTAGCTTGTTCAGGGTCAAAATTAAATCCCTTAATTGTTTTATTGTCATACGCACCAAAGTCAGGAACAAAGCCATGTATTCCAGGCTCTCCTTCTCCTTGTAAAGTGTATTTAACAAGGTCTTCCCTATTAATTGCTAAGTTGAAAGCTTTACGAACCCTAATATCGCTAAATAATTCACTCGTATGCAAGAAACAATAAAATTGTGTTGCCATACCTCTTTTTTGTTGGTATTGGAATTCTGTATTTTCACCATTCTGAGCTTCTTTCAATGTCCCTAAAACAGAAGACATTTCCTCAACAGGAAGTTTCCAAATCATATCTAATTTCCCGCTTTGGAAACTTGATAATTCGGTTTTTTTATCTTGCGTGAAAGTTGTTTTAATTATGTTGATGTAAGGTAATTGGTTTCCATGTTCATCAGATTCCCAATAGTTGTCATTACGAACCAGTCTTACTTGAACACTTTCTTTGATAACATCAACTTTAAATGGTCCAGATCCAACACACTTAGCTCTCATGTCACTTCCGTATTTGTTCCAAGCTTCTTTAGGAAATACCCAACAAGCGCTATGACTTAAAACTTTGTTAAATGCAGAGAAAGGGCTGCTCAATGTTATTTCAATTGAATTTCCAATAACTTTTACACCAGAAACGCCACCTTCTAATGGAGACCCGGATTGTGTAGAAGCGAAATATTCTTTAGCGCCTACAACTCTATCTTGGAATAGTTCATAAAGTTTATTATCAGGGTATGACTCACATAACTTGTCGAAACAGTATTTAAAATCATCAACCGTGACTTTTCTTCCTTTACCGCCTTCAAAACAAGCATCGTCATGAAAGTAAACACCATCTCTTAATGTCATAGTCCATACGGTTGCATCTTCGTTCACTGTGTAATCTTCAGCGAGACACTTTTCAACTTTCAACGTTTTTTGATTTAGCCTAAAAAACCCTTGGTAAATTTGAGACCCGATATGGCTGGAAATAGCATCTGTTAAGCTATGTGGATAAAGATTTTTAAAATTTTCAACTTCATTTATTCTAAAAATACCACCGTACCAGATTTTATATTTTTTATCACCCTCTAGATAATGTCCTTTGGCTTCAGTCAAACCTATGGGGTTGCCTTCCTTAGTTTTTTCAGTTGGTTCACAACTAGTCATTCCCCATACAATCATTAATGACACCAAGGTAAATAGAAATATATTTTTCATTCTTAAATTTTACGAGTTAACATAAGCCGCAAATATAAGTAAAATAGTATACAAATTATATATTTTTTGTAGGCTAGCTAATACGATATGGCTTAATGATTCGTTTTGGAAATAGTTAATTGTAATAAGTAAACTATTTTTGTTTTTTGTTTTCATTGAAAAAGGATAAAAAACATATTCAACTTTGGATAATATCGTTCATGTTATTGTTTGTCAATCTTGTGGTTATTGGTCAAGCTTTGCCCAGTTCTTTAAGAGTAAAACAATTTGAAATAATCTCCGACAGCACGCTTTTAGATAGTTTAAGTATAGTGCCAGGGTCGGTAGTTGTCGAGGCAAATAATCAACTGGTAAGTGATACATCCTACTTATTGTTGCCGATAAAATCAATTCTGGTATGGCTTTCTCCAATAAAAGGAGACGTGATAATAACCTATAGAGTTTTTCCTGTAAATTTTAACAAGACTTATTTTCACAAGGATACCAACTCCATATTTCATCACGGAGATAATTCACCTCTTCCTTTTCGTTTTTCTAGTGTAAACAAGCAATCGGATATATTTAATATGGGTGGATTAAATAAATCAGGAAGTATATCTCGCGGAGTAATGTTTGGGAATAATCAAGATCTATCAATTAATTCTAATTTGAACTTACAGTTATCCGGAAAGATATCCAATAATATTTCGATTTTGGCATCTATTACGGACGATAATTTACCGATTCAGCCTGAAGGAAATACACAGCAATTACAGGATTTTGATCAAGTTTTCATCCAATTATATTCGGATACATGGCGGCTTACTGCTGGTGATTTTTGGATGAAAAAACCTGCTGGATATTTTTTAAATTATAACAAAAGAGCGCAAGGAGGCTCTTTTACAAAAGTGACAAATAACCTCCTTGAAAAGCATAAAAACGCTGACACTATTATGTCCTTTGTTGAGAACAGGTTCAGCGCAGCAATTTCGAAAGGAAAATTTGCTAGAAACGTAATTCAAGGAGTTGAAGGAAACCAAGGCCCTTATAGATTGTCTGGCGCAGAAAACGAACAATTTATTATTGTGCTTAGCGGCACAGAGAGCGTTTACATTGATGGAAAATTATTGACTAGAGGGCAGGAGAATGACTATATAATTGATTATAATACTTCAGAAATAGAGTTTACGCCAAAACAATTAATTACCAAAGATAAAAGGATTACCATTGAGTTTCAATATTCAGATAAAAACTATGCGCGTTCTGTTGTTGAATCTAGTAATCTCTTTAACGTAAATGATTGGAAGGTTCATTTAAACGTTTATTCTGAACAAGATAGTAAGAATCAACCTTTACAGCAGGATTTGATTCAATCTGAAAAAGATTTACTTGCTCAGGTTGGTGATGATTAACTGGCAGCAATTGCTCCAAGTGCAGATAGTGTTGGTTTTTCTGCCGATCAGGTTCTTTACAAAAAAGTGGATTCATTAGGCTATACACCTGTTTACGTAAACTCTAACAATCCTGACAGCGCATACTACAGATTGATATTTTCGAATGTTGGTATAGGAAACGGAAACTATATAGAAGAGGGCTTCAGTGCTTTTGGTCGCCTTTATAAATGGGTTGCCCCAGACACTATAGCTGGTATTTTAATTTTGAAAGGAACGTATGAACCGGTCAGAGTGTTAGCGACTCCCAAAAAACGTCAAATGATAACCGCTGGGTTTGAGAAAAAGTTTTCGAAGTATAGTAGAATGTTTTTTGATGCTGCCATTTCAAATGAAGACTTGAACACTTTTTCACAGCTAAATGCAAATGATAATACTGGATACGCAATAAAAGCTTCATTTAATACTCTTAAACCTATATTTTCTTCGAAAAAATGGAAGTTTAAATCTGCCATAGATTTTGAAACACAGTCTTCAAACTTTAAAAGAACAGAACGCTTTAGGACGGTTGAATTTCAACGAAATTGGAATGTGCAATCGATTGAGAATCTAAAGAATCAGTATAATGGCGTGGTGTCCTTGGGCCTGTTAAACAGGGAGGCAGGGTTGGTTCAATATGATTTTACAACGTATCAAATTACGGATACATATTCAGGATATAGAAACATGCTGAAAGTCGACTGGAAAAAATTTGTAAATGCAAAAATCAATGCGAGTTATTTAACCACGCAGGGAGTCAATCAAACTTCTTTTTTAAGACATAAGTCTGATATTTCTAAACAATTTGGATTTATTAGAATTGGATTCAAAGATGATCATGAAATGAATTTATTCAAAACAGGAGATTCACTTTGGAATAATAGCTACCAATATTATGATTGGGAAGTTTATGTTCAAAACCAAGACTCAAGCAAAAATAAGTTTAGATTCTTTTACAAAGAACGTTCGGATAAGTACACAAGTGAGAACAAGATAAACAATGCTGCTTTAGCAATGAACCCAGGAGTTTCTATTGAGCTTAGTAAAAACCCAAATCATCGTTTTGGAGTTAGGTCCATGTATCGTGTATTAGAAATTAAAGACTCAGTTCTGACTTCTATTAAACCTGATAATACGCTATTAAATAGAGTTGAATACAATATGAAATTACTTAAAGGAGCGATTCGAACTTCTACGTTTTATGAAATTGGTAGCGGTTTGGAATTGAAGAAAGTATTTGCATATATAGAAGTGCCAGCAGGTCAAGGGGTATATACTTGGATAGATTATAACGATGATAATGTTAAAGATTTAAGTGAATTTGAAATAGCAGCATTTTCCGATCAAGCAACTTTTATAAGAGCTTTTACACCTTCTAATGAGTATGTGAAAATATTTTCGAATCAGTTCAACCAAGTTGTGAGTTTAAATCCGCGATTTATTATAAAGTCAAAAAAAGGAATTGGAACATTTATTAAACGATTCAATACACAAACTGCTTTGCGTATAGAAAGAAAAACATCACTTCAAAACATATTAGAATTAACAAATCCATTTTTAACGAATGTTTCAGATACAGCTTTACAGTCGTTAAATTCTTCATTTCGAAATTCAGTATTTTTTAATCGGTCTAATCCTAAATTTGGATTGGAATATACATTTCAGGAAGTGAAGAATAAATTGCTTTTGGTAAGTGGATTTGATTCTAGAGAAAGAACTACACAGCAAGAAAAGATACGTTGGAATATTACGCGTAAAGTTACTTTGCAGACGGCAACTGAACAGGAGATAAAAATAAATAATTCTGAATATGCTCCTAACAAAAATTATAGATTGATTAATACTTCTTCCGAACTAAAATTAACGGTTCAACCATCTACTGTTTTTAGGACATCCTTTTCAGGTAGTTACAGAGAGAAATTGAATAGGATTGAATTCGGCGGGCAGAAGGCTTACATCACTGATATTGGCTGGGATTTGAAATTTAATCAACTAAAAAAAGGAGTCATTAATGCGACTGTAAATTACATCATGATCAATTATGTTGGAGAATCGAACACCTCAGTTGCATTTGAGATGTTGGAAGCACTTCAGCCAGGAAACAACATTACTTGGAATTTGTCTTACCAAAGAACGTTAGCAAATAATCTTCAACTGACTATTAATTATATGGGGAGAAAAACAGAAGAGAATAATGCAATTCATACCGGAGGAGTTCAGGTAAGAGCGTTTTTCTAAAAGGAAATCAAAATTGCTCCAATGTCTCAATTCTTTTCTCAATAGGAGGGTGTGTTGCAAACAAACCTCCTAGCCCTCCCAAAAAGTTCTTTTTTGTGTTATCGATATACATTTGTTCAACATCTTTGCAAGGGATACCCTCGATTTTAGAGTTTCCAGAAATTTTTCGTAAAGCAGAAGCTAAAGCAAGCGGTTTTTTTGTCATTTCTGCAGCACCTGCATCAGCCATGTATTCTCTTTTTCGCGAAAGCGCAAATTTGAACATAACCGTAAACAAATAGGCCAATAAAGATACAGCTAATACGATTAGAATTAACCTTCCATCCGTTTTCTTGTTGTTGCCTCTTCCGCCATATAAAACACTCCTAAATGCAACTTGGATAATGAAGGAAATAATCCCAACAAAGATGATTGAAATAATAAGCAACCGAACATCCTTATTTCTTATGTGCATTAACTCGTGCGCAATAACACCTTCTAACTCATCATCCTCTAGTTTGTCAATTATCCCTTGAGTTAGTGTTACTGTATAGCTGTTATCAGTAATTCCGCTTGCAAAAGCATTTAGAGCATCGGTTTCAATCACATTTACTTTTGGCATTTTCATACCTTTCGACATACAAAGGTTTTCTACCAAATTATAAACACGCATATTGTCTTTGCGGTTCAAAGTTTGCGCTTTGGTAGCCATTTTTATCATGTGCTTCTGAAATAAAAATGCGATTACGAACCAAAGGGAAATGGCAATAAGAACAAACGGGGCGAATTCTATAAACATGGAATTCGCTAACCCTATGGGGTCACTGTTATAGCTGTCCAGCTTCATCAAGATGAATATTACCAGCCAGATACTTCCTAATATAACAGCAGGAAAAGCTATCAATAATAAAATTGATCGAAAATTATTTCTAGAAATTTGCGTTTGTAAGCCTATGTATTTCAATGTGCGTAAGTCTTAAAAGTTTATTTCGGGAGCTTTATCCAAAACTTCTCTTTGCTCAACACCTAAGTCGAAATAAGGTTGTTCTTTAAAACCAAACATTCCAGCAAGAATGTTATTTGGGAATTTTTGAACACCATTATTCATTTCTCTTGTTGCAGAGTTAAAGTATCTTCTTACAGATGCCAATTTATTTTCGATATCAGACATCTCTTCTTGGAGTTGCATAAAGTTTTGACTTGCTTTTAGGTCTGGATAAGCTTCCATTTGCATGTTAAATCCAGAGACAGCAGATGTTAAAGCAACTTCAGCAGCAATTTTGTCATTAACTGTATTTGCCATTATGGCTTTTTGCCGCGCTTTGGTTACAGCAGTTAAAACACCATCTTCATGAGAAGCATAACCTTTTACGGTAGCAACTAGTTGAGGAATCAAATCATGTCTTTGCTTTAATTGCACATCAATGTCTGCAAAGGCATTTTCTCTATTGTTTTTAAATTGGACTAATTTATTATAAATTGAAACGAACCATAATGCAATAATTACGGCTACTCCAATGATTATCCAGATTGGGTTTATACTATTCATTTGTTTGAGTTTTTTTTAAAGTAATGTATGTAAATATAAGGAAATTCTTCACAATATTTATGATAATGATTTTGCCGAGCATAAAAGGTTTCTACTATTTAAACCGTTAAATGTGCTCAGCAAAATCTCGAAAAACTTGTTTATGCGACTCTAGGTCCATATTAGCAGAAAGAGCTACCCGTGCGATGTAATCTTTGTCACCTTCTTTGGTCGTTCCTTGAGTAGATGTGGCTGGTATGGTCCAATAGCACCCTTTTAGTTGACCATAACTAACACAGTATTTACTTTCATTAGGAATTTTGGTAATCATTAGATTGATTAATTTTAAATTCAATTCCCTTTTATAATTTTCTCTTTCTTCATGATTATTACCTTTAGTAGGGAGGTCTAATGAAAATACAGAGGGGGTAAAACTTTGTGCAGCCAGTTCTTCAGAAACAAAATTAATTTTAGCCGTTGGCAAAGTTTCTTTGATGAAGTTTACAAACGCGCGTGTGTTTTTATACGCATCACTAATTCTTTGCAACATTGAAGGCAATTGTTTTGCTAGTATTTTATACTGAAGCTCGGTAGCTTCATTGTCACATAGTTTTAAATGCAATTCAATTTTATCCATCAAAGCAGTGGTCTTTTTGTTTCCTACACAATAACCAGCAGTGCATTGCCCTCCACTCGGGAATTTAGATCCACTAGCGTAAGAAATAGTTCTCACTGTAGAGAGTATTTTATCTTCACCTAAAAAGAGCACATTAGGACAAAAGGTCTGATCTAAAATAAAAACTGGATCTATCGCTATTTCACCACTTGCTGTAGTTCGTTCTTTACTTAGAACATCTCTTAATTGGTTAAGGTCTGGAACTTCGACTCTAGGATTGGTTGGAATCTCAGCGATAATATAGGGTATGGCATCTTGGTTAGCGATTTTTGCTAAAACGATTTCAATACTTTGAACCATGTCATGATCACCATCTACGGGTAAATCGACCACTTCTACATTATCAATACAAGCAGCAACACGTCTTGCTTGATCGTTGGTGCCTCCATAACAATTGGGAGGAACAACAAATTTTATCGCCTTTCCTTTATGATTTTCTTCTGCATAATCTATCAGCCCCATCATAATAGCATATTGGACAGACAGTCCACTAGAACCAACCAATGCTTTGGTAGGTGCGCCGGTAATTTCTTGAATAGAAGCTATAGTGGCTGCTTTGTCAAGCTCCACAGTAGTTGTATATGTTGCGCCAGAAGATGGGTCTACTAACTCTTTTAATACTGAAAATGAATTAACTGGCGTCATTGCAATGGTCTCTCTTCTTCTTACATGTTGTATTTCTGAGATATAACTTTCGTTTGCTTCACCGTTTACCAATAAAACACTTCCGAAATGTGTATGTACATTGAGTAAGAAATCAATATTTTCGTTGGTGTCAAAATTGCAAATTTCTCCTTGTTGTGAAATGAAAACATTACTGCCATCAAACGCTAAAATATCTGCTGCCTTGTCCACCTGTTTCAATTCAAAATTATAGCCGTAAATATTCTTGATTACTTTCGAATTGAAAAAATGAGGTAGTGTGCCTGTGTAAATGATTTGCGTGTTTCTATTTGCTAATAAGTTTTTTCTTAGAATGGCTAAAATAGGCGTCGTCTTGGACGAAAAACTGATTACATTTTCTGCCTTGGTATTATTTAAGTTCGCAATTGCCCATTCCAAGACACAGGATAATGGATGACCTAATCGTATATAGTCATATGCAGTGCGCAATTCATTGAGTGCAGCTGGCGCAGAGTTATTGTCATTATAAAGAACTTCAAGCTGGTCTAAAAATTGAATTTTAGCCAAAGTTTCATCATAAATATCTAATCGATGCGTTGTTAAGTTCAGCCAGCCAGTTGGCATATTTTCTAATACCTCTTTAATATAATTGAGCATTTTATTGTGTTGCATAATTTTCGCCATTAAATACGGCTGGCAATATACATTAATTAGTTTTTTTTAAAAGGATTACAAGACGTTTTGTTTATTTAGTAATCAGTTTTATTATGGTTACAAAAGACATTGATTTTCATTTAGCAAATCATCAATAATCTAACCTGTCCTTTATCTTCATTTGGTGCGCGGTGAAGACAAGGAAGAACTTTACTTTCAGGATGGTCAACCGCCAATCTCCATAATTTTCCTATGCCACAGCTAATGAGGTTTGCTTCGTTTTTTGCTTGGTAGTGAAGATCAAAAAAATGTTCGCTTAAAAAAGCTTCAAAACCTTCATCAGGTCCCTGGTACAGTTTTTTAAGTCCGTCTCGTATTTCGGGAATAATTATTTTTTGTATGGCTTGTGAATTGGGCACTATTTCACTCGAGTCGCCGTGGTAAGTGCACAAAAAGGTATCGACCGGGACAGGAGAGCGATCTATATGGAAAGAATACACATCTGTTGGAAACAGCGGGTAGGCATCATCTCTTTGATAACACTTTATCAAATTAAGTGTTGGAGATGCACCATGAGCTTCTAACAATTTAAAGTCATTTATAAGAAATTCACGAGCAAGATTTCCCTGCTCACTCAATTGAAGCTTACTAAGTTCTTTTAGCTCAAGTACCGTTATATTCTCTTTTAGTTTTACCTTTCTAACAATCTCAGAAAAATCACCTATTAGGTTACGCGTCCAGCACATCGCATTATTTTCTCCATGAAACGGGGAGGAAACAAGCTCTTGAAAATTCGTGACATATTGAATTTGATTATCGGCTTGCGTTAAGTTCAGCATAATAGTTAACGTTTATGCTAAGATAAGCAAAAGAGTTTAGTAGGTTTGATCCTTGCGGTCCCTTTTTATTGTGCTAGCAGATTCTAGTGATAGCTACAACTTTAATTTTTGCTTCACCATAATACAATTATTTTTTTAATTAAAATTCAATCAAACATTTGTCAGAAATAAAAAAGCATCTTTATAAAGCGATTGAGATTTATTGAATTAATTAGATAAATTTATATTGCTGTTATCTTAGTTTGATTTTTTTATAGAAGCAACATACTTTTTTAAAAGGAATCCAAACTATTTTATTCTAATTAACGTTTTTCATTCCAATAAAACTTGTTTTACGAGAATAATCGGCACAAAAAAAGCCTATCTTATGATAGGCTTTTTAATACAAATATGTTAAAAGTAATTTATTAAACTACTTTCACATTTACTGCACTCAATCCTTTAGGACCTTCTTCTACATCGAAGTTTACTTTGTCCCCTTCGTTGATTTCATCAACTAGACCATTTGCATGTACAAATACATCTTTGTCACCTTCTTCTGGAGTGATGAATCCAAATCCCTTAGAATTATTGAAAAATTTTACTGTTCCGTTACTCATGATAATTAATTATAAATTTAGATGCAAATATACATTTTTTAATAGATCCTACAAATATCTACTGAGAACATATCTGTTAAGTAAATTCAACCATTAGATTACTCAAAGATTGAATGGAGTTTAATCTAAGATATCCTACTATTTCATTTATTTTCAAAGGCTTAAAAGAAAAAATAATCTTAGGCCTAGTCCAACTTCAAAACAGCTAAAAATGCTTCTTGAGGAACTTCTACACTTCCCACCTGACGCATTCGCTTTTTACCTTTTTTCTGTTTTTCTAAAAGCTTCCTTTTACGCGAAATATCTCCACCATAACATTTTGCCGTTACATCTTTCCGCAACGCTTTAATTGTCTCTCTCGAAACTATTTTAGCTCCAATTGCTGCTTGAATAGGGATTTCAAATTGCTGACGAGGGATAAGTTCTTTTAATTTTTCGCACATCTTTTTCCCTATTGATTGTGCACTACTTGCGTGTATTAACGCAGAAAGAGCATCAACAGGCTGTGAGTTTAATAGTATATCCACCCTAACCAATTTCGAGGTTTGCATGCCTATGGGAGAGTAATCGAAAGAGG
>ERZ651776.3288-NODE-3288-length-16245-cov-4.624072_pt1 | contig 16245 bp, 8 predicted proteins | sample MGYA00514761_ERZ651776 | MGnify/ENA metagenome assembly ERZ651776 | reverse complement strand
TTTCAATGGAAAAACCCAATAATGCGATAGAGAGTTCGAGAAGGACAAACAACATTGAAAAATGGTGTTTACACCACTTAGTTCCGAGTATTGTCATACGAGTGATAGCTTACAACTGAGATCATCTATGGCGTTATGACGACTTAGACTTTGTTCTAAACCTACCCCACCTCCACCACCAAGTTAACACCAACTCTCCTCGTTTCACTCTTCTTTTACTCAAGCCAACCCCCCTCTCCCCCCCCCTCCAGATATGGCTGGTACAGGCAAGATGGAGGCCCACATGGCCCCAGACGTCAATATACTCAAGAACATGAGCTCTCTTGTTGACAAAACCAATGCCAACTCCCTTGCTGTACCCAACGATAACAACACCTTGTCAACTATGATGACAGCCTCCAGTGCTCAGACATCGGCCACCGACGATAGCAACGATTTGGTAGAAGGTTGGGAACATGATCCTAAGAAGATGGAGATAAAATTTGCCTCTTCTGTCCTTAACTGGAAAGGCCACCTGCCCAAGAGAAAAGAAGACATTTTAAAGATTTATGCATTCTACAAGCAAGCAACAGTTGGGGACGCTCCTGGCCCCGAGGACCGCCCTTTCGAGACAAATGCAAAAGAGAAGTGGGAAGTCTGGAACAAATGGCGAGGTACCCCGAAGGACGTTGCAAAACGCCGTTACATCACCTATTTACGCAACATTGATGAAAAGCTCGTCAAAGTTACCCTTAGTGAGCGGCCTCCCTTCGGTTTTCCAAAGGAAGCGAGGAGCAAGAAGCCTATATGTGCCCGCTGTAATAGCGTGAGTGGCTGTTTTCGGCCATTAGTCGACGGTGACAGCAAGCACTACCAACCAGTTCCAATCAAAAACGAGTTATTGGACGATAATGCGGACCCCTCCCTCTTTGAGTACAATAATTTGAAGGCCTGGTTCGAGCACCACGAAGATAACCAGCAGTGTAAGTGGGGTTTGCACCTTCCGATCACGAAAGATCACGCGCGTCCCTTCCTTGAGTGGTTCAACCGACCGGATGTAGGCGGATTCAAGCCCTACAAGAAGCAAAAGCTCATTCCTTTGTTGAGAGAAGTCCTCCACAAGCAGCTTGAGATTTTGTACGCCAGACAAGTCGAGTACAAGGAGAAGCAAGGCGGGAAGAACAAAAAGCAGCTTCATTTAGCCCACGAGCGGCTTAATGTGCAGACTGACCGCGTTCTAGGCATGCAGTACTTCCACAAAGAGGTGACTGGTCACGAGTACACATTCGAGGTTCCATGCCTTCGGACTTCAAAGCACTGCAACACGCGTCGGATGGCCTCGTCCGGCCGAAACCACACACATCCTCTGGAGATCGTCCGGCCTGAGACTGATTATAGTTTTTATGAGCGAGCGGTGGCCCTGCGCCAGGAGACTGTTCGGTTGGGAATGTCGGCGTCGACTGGCCGGGTCTCTTCAAGCGAGGAACGCGCTTCCATCCTTGCAGGCCGCATAGCGGAATTCCATCGTCGACAGGCGGGAATAATGGAAGCCAAACTTAATCAACTCTATTTTGATTGGCGCCACCCGAAACAGCGCGCCGATGTCTTGGAATACAGCTCGGTTTACGTAAAAGAGCAGCTCGAAGACGCTATAAATAGCGGAAATTGCGAAATGATGGCGACAGTAGTATCTCGCGGTGCTCCGCCAGATCACGAAACGAAGAAGAATATGACGGCGTTAATGAAGTGTACAATTCAATGCGACAGAAAGGCTCTGAAAACCCTCGTAGACTCCGGCGCAGACATCAACAAGTTCAATCGTGAGGGTTACAACGCCCTCATGTGGGCCTGTAAACGCGATGACCTCATTATGATCCACGACCTTCTTGATATGGGCGCCTCTCCTGGCATGGAGGGTCCTACTGGTCTAACAGCATGCATGGTCGCCGCCCGTCATGACCGATCTTATGCGCTCGAGGTTGTTTGCGATCACGTTCTTCGGCACGACGATGCCAAGCAGCTCGCCGTTGATCGCATCTTGAATCACCGCAGCATGTTCAGCGGCAAAACTGCACTTATGATCTGCGCAGAGGCAAGAATGTTTTCCATGTGCAGGACTCTCACAGCGCTTGGTGCGAGGACGGATCCTGTTAATTTTAAAGACCTAACCGCTGCCACATTAGCTTATCATAAGGGTTTCACCGCTCTCGGAGATTGGCTACAGAACACACGCGCCATCGGGCCCCAGGGAATCAAGACCTACTCAGATAAGACGGGCGAACGCAAGGAACGTTTGTGCACTGGGAACCTCAAGAAAGCTATCGAGAGTGGAAAGGTCGTGAGTGGGGAGGAGGGATTTAAATTGGGCATGAAGTTGGTCGGTTTGGAGACGAATTCGCGCGCAACAACACCAAGCTCAAAAAGCCCCAACTCAAGGGCAGGGACACCCAAGTCCCCACCGAAGAGTCGAGAGAGGAGTCCGTCGAGGGGAGGGTCGAGAAAGTCGCTTATGCGTGGCAGCTCTCCCGACGGACACCGCAGCCGATCCCCGGACGGCCGTCGTCCTGACGCTCTCTCTCTCATCCCAACCGACAAAAAAAATATAATCGACTCAATCATAGCCCACAATGGTGGGGGCATTCCAGAGTACCTCCAATTGATCAACACAGGCCTCGCGCCACCTGACACGGAAGAGACTGAAGGAATGACGGCGCTGATTCGGGCCTCTATGGAAGGCAATGTGGAGGTTGTCAAGCTGCTTATTAAGGAAGGTGCCGATGTAAACTACGTGAATCGGAAGGGCCAGTCAGCGCTCATGTGGGCTGCGGGGGGCTGCGGGAGCTTAGCCATCGGTGTCATTTTACTGAAAGAGGGGGCGAGGTTTGAGGTGAAGGATATCGAAGGCCTCAACGCTCAAGCATACGCCACAAACGCCGGCAACGATGCATTTGGCGATCTCATAATGTCGGCACGCATGAATGGTCCGATGGAGGCTGTTCGCCAAATTGAAAACCCCACGATTACTGAGAAGGCCGTCGTTACGAAAGAAAATAATGCCCGCAAGACGGAAATGCTATTGACAAAGTACGGGGCGACACCGATTAACGCTGACGATGGAGATTATTCAAGCTGGCAGTGGCGCCTACCGGGTATTGTGAACCGCGAGAACACATACGAGGAGGAACCTCTCAGTAGTGACGACACCGATGCAGAGGAAGAGAAGCGCCGGAATGGCATTGGAGACAGGGGGGTTGTGAAGGTTCGCTGCTGCAAGTGCACCTTGTTCATCCCTTGCAAGCACTACGCCAACTTCAACGAGATGTGGCAGGAGAACCCTGGCGGGGTCGGGTATAAGTGGGGGCTTCGAGCGAAGCAAAAGCGGAAGAAAAAGGGGCCAAAAGTATTTAATGAAGGATTCGACTTTAGGGAGATCCAGCAGTCGAAGAACACTGTAGAAGTCGCCCGAAAAGAACACGAGAAGAAGATGAGAGACGCATTTGAAAAGATGGACGTCAACGGAGACGGGAATCTGAGCAAGATGGAAATCAAAATGGCCATCTGTAACGACGAGGAGCTGAGGGATCTACTGGAGCTGCCGCATATGGCCTCGGACGAATTTGACGAGTTGTATTCTCGAATCGATCTCGACGAGAGTATGTCCGTGACCTTTGATGAGTTCCACACGTACTTTATGAAGAAGAAGGAGGATTTGGCGAGGGAGCAGAGGAAGAGAAAGAAGGAAGAGCAGTACAAAAATTCGCTCAAGGCTGCATACAAAATGGTGGACATTAATGGGGATGGCGACGTGAGCAAGACAGAGATGCTAATGGCCATTCAGAGCAATTTCAAAATCCAGGAGCTTCTGCACAACAAATCTGGGGGCATGAGTGAGGAGGAATTTGAATTTATGTACAAAAAGATTGACAAGGACGGGAGCGATAGCATCGATTTTGAAGAGTTCTCGCAGTTCTTCATTCAAAAGAGAATCGAGCACATGGACGAAGAGGAGAAAAAGGAGCTCGAGACCCGCAAGGCTTTCAATCTGATAGACTACGATCATTCGGGTACCTTGTCTCGGGCAGAGCTGCTCCACGCAATGAAAGACAACGTTCGTATACGGTCTCTTCTCGGAATAAAAGACGCGGACAGCGACGATTTCAACAAGATTTACAACAAGATTGACAAGGATAAGAGCGAGGAGATCGACTTTGACGAGTTCAAGAGGTATTTCGAATTGAAAAGGAAGCACGATCAACAGAAAGGGAAGAACGCGAAGTTCTCGATTGATAATTCACCCGATGAAGACGAAGACGGAGACGAAGACGACGGGCGCACAATGCAAAACCAGGGTTACAAGACGCTCCAGCGCCAGAAGACGAGAAGGACGCTCAAAAAGGAAGAAAAGAACAAGAAGAAGCCCAAGGCCCGCCACGCATATTTCGATACGCTTAAGAAGAAGAAGGGCAGAAAGAAGGGAGGGGACGAAGATGAATACGACAACGGGGACGGGGAAGCCATGGATATGTACGGCTTTACTGGCGAGAGAGGGGAGGTAAGTGTATGGTGCGATTTTCTTCCATTGACGACGACGAACGAACAGATTCTCACCCCCGTCACTTTTCCCCCTCTACTTCGGTCCTTCGCTCAGCTTCTGGTTGAAGACAAACGGATTATGGCGACTCGAAAGAGCTCCCCATTTGTTGGGCTGAACTGCGACTTTGGTGGCAAGCGGTACCGACTGCCGCGTTGCGTTAGCTGCCATGTGGGATTTGCTCGTCTTTTGTTGATGCCCGAAAACCGGCGGTTGTGCGATCGATGTGTGCTACAACGTTTCTGTGATACAAAGACTTTTTGTCGCCTCCTCCCTGTCAATCCTGCTCTTTACGATGCTGAGCCGAAATCTGCTGCCGTTACTGGGAAGCTCACAGATGCGGATCTCAAGGGAATCAAGAAGGCGAAGGAGAAAGCAAAGACTCAAAACGAGATCTTTGTGCTTCCAGACGAGTTGAATTTGGTTTCGTTCTTTTTAGGGGCTCGTCGCTATGCGGAGGCAGAGCGTATCCTCACAGCCCTCATGGAACGGCAAACCATTGCACTACAAAACAACCCTGCCAATAAAGAAGACGACGTTGCCATCGGTTTTACCCTGAGAACATTTGCTGGGTACGAGGAGGCGCGCGGCCGGCTCCCCTTTGCCCGCGCCTTCCGGGAGAATAGCCTGGACGTTATTGCTGCTGCGCTTGGTCCGACTCACAAGGAGACACTATTTGCAATCGACCTTTACGCTGGGTCGCTGATGAAGCAGAAGTTCTTTGACGAGGCAATCGACTTTTACAAAGCCATAATCACCCAGTTCGAGGACTCCAAGGTAGCCGATAGGAGAGAATTAGCTGTCACGATGAGTATCAAGATCGACAATGTTTCCGAGCGGAGAGAGACTGAGTGGATGGAGCTCGAAGACGAGCTGACCGCGAAAGTTGAGGATGTCAGCAAGCCCGGCTACAAACCCGTCGTTGGCGGAGAATCCATTGAAGCAATGGAAAAAATGCTTGGAAGTGACGAAAAGTGGGACCGCATCGGTGCCAAAGATTTTAGACACTGCTGCAAACTGCTGGGATGCTTTAACATCTTGCGATTTTACCTTGCGGTCAAGGAATTTAAGGCCTTAAGGGCGGGGGAGGCTGGTTATGTGCACTTATGCAGGCGGATCTTCAGGGACTTTATCCTTGAAAAGGACATGCTGGGGTATGTTGACGGCGAGCAACGACTACAGATACAGGATATCGTGGAACAAGAGAAACGAGCCCCTCCGAATTTCATGTACGACGAGCTCTTTGCAGTCACCAAGCACGAACTTTTTGAGAAGGGCTGGACCAAGTTTCTACACATGGAGGTGGGAAAAAATTGGTGGAGTGATAGCAACATGATGCGCTCGTCCGGCCCGAAGATTATCTACTGTCAATCGATACTCCGCATGATATTGGCTAAACGGGAGATCAATTTGTGTGGACAGTTGGAAATCCCAATGAGGGAATACTATAAGAAGAAAGCGGGCGACAAGGTTTTATTTGGGCAATTCATGGCAGAAAGGAAACGTATTTTCGGCATCTGCAGCGAACTTAAGGTCAGCATAACGGAATATAATGCCAAATTTGCGGAGCTTCCCCCCAACAAGTTCGAAAAGTGGGTCAAGGGAAGGAAGATGAAGATCACCGAAGCCAAGGCTTTACGGGAGTCCGTGGGCTTGGGAAAAAAAATGGAGAAAAAGCGGGCTAGCTCTATTGCGAAGAAGAACGAGGCAAAAAAGGTGACGAAAGGCGCTTTTGAGGTCCAATTTACGATCCACAAGTGTACTGATCTAAAGAAGGCGGATATGTTTGGGAAATCAGACCCAGTGGTGGTGCTCAAGTATGGGGAAGTGGAAATTGGTCGGACAAGCGTAATAAGCAAAAATTTGAACCCAAACTGGGGGAAGTGGAAGATTAATAGTTGCTGGGTGCCAGGAGAGCTTGATAAGAAGAATGTCCCGCAACCGAGCGCGGGGGAGTTCTTCCTGGAGGTTTACGACGTTGACCAAGGGGTGCGACTGGGGGACTTTCTAGGCTGTTGGACTTGTATCACGCAGATCGCATGCGACGAGACCGAGAACAGAATCTTCAAGGAGGACAAAAAGCTCGGTAAACGGGATAAGGGGAGCAATAATTGCGTGGGAGGGAGCGTTAATGTCAGCGTAAATTGCAAATGGGTGCTTGGGGCCACTGAGGCTTCTAAGCTCACTTTCCCTGTTACTGTCAAGGACGGCGGGGAGGAAGGTGCGCCCGGGAGTGGGCCCAAGGGAAACAAGATAGCTAACGCCGCAGGGAGCGTGGGATCCGGTATTAAGAATATGTCAGCCAAAATGCCCAATATTAGGAACCCGTTCGGGAAGAAGCCACCGAGCGAGGAGGAGTTGGCGCCTCACTTTAACATAATATTAGATGTCAACAAGGCGACGGGGTTGGCCAAGGCGGACATGTTTGGCAAGAGTGATCCATGCGCTAGGTTGATGTGGAAAGGTTCCGAAGTGGACAGAAGTCACATAGTTAGCAAGGACTTGAACCCTGTATGGAACTATAAGTTCAAAAAAATTCTGATTCCCTGCCAAGAAGATGGAAAAATGGCGGATGAGATAAAAAATGAGGAGGTGACGATTGAGGTCTACGATTGCGATGCCAGAATGCTGGGAGATTTTCTTGGCAGGGTGTCTTTCGACGTTAGCGCTTTGCTGGCACGGAAAGGAGACGTTAAGGTGAAGCACTCGCTGAACCAGAAACCAGACGCAAAGAAGAAAAGCAAGTTGGTCAAGGGTGATGTCTATGTCAGTGTTGAGACTGAGTTTGTGGCGGGCAGGAGCGAAGAAGACTTTTACGAGGATTTGCGTAAAGCAGAGGAAAAGAAGAAAGAAGAAGAGGAGAAGCAGTTGTTGAAGGACCTCAGTGCCGGTGGGTTCAGTAAGACGGACACCTTCAACGATGATTATCTGAGTGATTAAGTGATTAGTACAAGATGATAGATATCGATGACCGGCTTTATTGTGACGGCATTTTTTTTCTCTCTCTCCATCATCACGAAATATTTTCTACCGAGCATTACCAGTTTAATTCAGTTACCTTTTTTTGGTTGAGGCCGTTCAATGCATCACTCAGGATGCATTGCATGCTTATTCAACTCTCTCCAGAGCAGCCGATCCTTGTTGTAAGTTGGATGGAGATCAGTGTAAGCAAATCTATTACTTGTAAATCCAAGCGTTACACCGAGGAAACAAACCAGCAAGAGGCTGAAGAGTTCTGTTCCACTGGCTATAAAATCACGAAGTAAAAACAAACGGACCTTTTCTGAGCCCCAATCCTCACGGGGGACACAGCCGTTATTTGCAAGACAGTCATATTCCTTTCCGAGGTCATACGTACTACAACAGTCCAGAGTGATCTGGAAAAAGAGCACCATCAGGGCAGCAATTCGAAAAAACTGATGGTTGTCCACAATCTGGCAGATGATGCAGCTCAAAACCCCTGTAAGCGGCCGCAAGAAACTGAAGGTGAAGGAATGTTGACCATTACCTGTGTGGTCATTGAAGCTCGTTAGGGGCTGATTTACTGGTGGTTTCTGGGTGTTTTGGGTGTTCGGCCGGCAAGCGCAAGGAAGTTTCGCACAAGGAGGGTTCGCACAAGGAGGGTTCGCACAAGGAGGGTTCGCAAGGAGGGTTAGCTGACAATGAACCTGACAATGATAACGTTGGCACACACGCACACCACACACAAAAGCTCTTCCTTTCGAACAACAAGCTGTCACTCACAAGAAAAACGTTCCAGTAAAACAGGGGAATCATTGAGCCCGCGACTATAAGGGTCGAAAAACGCAGCATTATCATCGCCCGCCGTGTCTGGGCGAGCAGAGAATTGTTCCTGAGGAGGCTATTGTTTATGAAGGTGATGTGAAAAAATATGAAACCAAGACATGCCAGAGACCAAGATGCGAGTATTCGGAATGTTTGAGCCGTCGGAATCGACGTAGTCACACCGACCATGGACACACTCTTCGGATACCGCACTTCACCGATCTAAAATGTTTAGGGACCCAGAGTCTGATCGGGAAAAAGGTGTTTCAAAAAAGAGGTGGTTGCTAGTTGAGGATGTTCAACAAACGGGTGTCAGATTCAGTGCAGGGGAATGGAATAATAGCGACGTCGTCCACGCATAATTTTCATTGTGAAAATTTGCCGTAAATGGGTTTAACTTAATATTCAGAAAAAAGTGGGGCTGGGGGGTGGAATGATTTCTTTTTGCTTTTCCAATTCAAGGGGGGCGAAGAGCTTTTTTGCTTTTTGCGAAGGCAGGACAACAGGTGGGAGCAAAAAAAACAAAGAGCTGCCCTAGCCCCCCAGAGATTATTTGCGATAACATTGTACGAGCCAGCGTAACAGAATGGCAACCTCGAAGGTCAGCTTGTTCTTGTACAAGCATTGGAATAAATTGTAAGTTGGGTTAAAAAATCCCTTGCTCTATCTGCTGTGGGAAAGTTAGTATTCTTGACCAGTTAGAATGTTCACCACTCTCTCTCTAACACAAGCCTCTCCTCTTATCCTCCTAAAGGGTGATTCCGTACCTAATTTTCATCATAGTTTACTCTTCATGCTTCTTCACCCTCGGGCCTCTGGAGATGGGGGTAGCTAAAAATAACCTTGTTTCAGATATTGATAAAGAGCGCGTTTATATGGGCGGTCGTTATTTCTTAGGGCTCGGGAAGGAGGTGAGTCAGCAATCGCGCGGAGGAGGATGAGGAGGAGGAGGACGGCGGCGACGAGGGTAGGGGACATGGGGGCCAGCAGGTGGTGCAGAGGAGCTCGCCACCTTTTTTGCTTTATGCTTGGCACAACACCTAACCTTTCTCACCATATATATTGCTTCCCCTCACCTCAGTTCATCGTTTACCCCACTGACTCAATTACAATGGAAATCCAAGAAATTTTAGCTTCGACCAAAGATAAACAGAATGTGAAGATAGACGTAGCTGTAATGTACCAGCTGAAGCCAACTTCTCTCATTGCCCTCTACAATGAACGCCAGCAATCTTATGACAGCTTTTATCGTCGCGAGATAACTTCCCAGATCAAGGAGGAGTGTGTACTATGGGAAACCATCCCAGATTTCTACGCGAGAAGACAAGAGATTGCCGCTCAGATTGAAGTTCGTGTGAGAAGCATGTTTGATGCAAATCATGCCAGCCTCGTTGAATTTCAGATGCTTGGCATAACTCTCCAGCGTGCAACCGAAGACAAAATTATAGAGACTCTAGAAGCCGAGCAAGACGAGATAACCGAGTCGTATTTTCAGCAGTCCTCAGTCGTTCGCTCGCAAAAGGAGGAGTACACTGTAGACGCTGAGGGGCAGATTAGGGTAGTACAGAGCAAGGCAAATGCCATTGGAATTAACATTGTGGCGTCTGCTACTGCCACCGCCTTCGAAAAAGTCACTACTGCTCTCAGTGCTCGTCTTTCGACAATTGAAAATGGGCTTGGACTTGGGAGTGCCAAAAAGATCCTCTTATATTCCTTCTACAATGCCTTCGGTGAAAGTGGGCCAAAGACTAGGGCAACAATTGGTGGAGAGACTAACATGTTCAAGCTGTAAAGAAAGAGAGCTTGCAGAAACAGGGGATAGACCAGAAGAAGGCTGAAGTGAATGTCTTTTCTTTTGCTAAACCTTTCTACTTTTTCTTCTGCAGCTTTCACTTGAAAGCATCGATCGTCTTTTTTTTGCCTTTGATATTCATTGTCTCACGATTTTTGTTCTATTTTGTCCTGTTTTGTCATGATTCTTATCAACGCAAGTCCAGATCGTCCTCAGCCTTCTCAATGTCGTCGATATCTACGCCCTTTACAACCTTGCCTGTGTTCAAAACACGGACATCGTAAGTTCCATCCTCGTTTACAGCCGCTATGCTTCCCGCCTTTACTCTCTTGGACATATTGGCTTGAATTGCCAAGACATCAACCTGATCTCCAATGTGGAATACTTTCGCATATTCACGCAACTCTGACACTGCTTCGCTCATAGTTGATCGGACGCGTCGTTTTCCAAGTTCTTCAGGCACATAACCTTCGAGCTCATCCACCAGGCTGTCTGCATCACTGTCATCAGGATCACGGTTGCTTTTCACCCGTGGATCCTCATACACAATATCTTCGTCCTTACTACTGTAAACCTTGGCCTGCGAGCCCCAGCCCCCAGCATTATAAATTATATTGTCCTCTTCCATACTTCCGGAACTCCCCGCAGACGCACTCCTCTGTTTTCGTCCCTTTTTCTTAGACGACTTTGTCACCGCTAAATCCTCAGCATCCCGCTCACCAGGATGAAATAAAAAACCCCTGCTCAGGCTCTCCACCGGAGCAGGTCGATTGCCAATATTGGCACCTACACTATCTCTCCCATAGGGCATGCTCATGGCACTCAGAGCACTCCCCTTTGTTTCACTGGGAGAGGAGAGTTTCACACTCTTCTCGGGAGACATTCGCGCCCGCTTCCTCCCCCCCTGTTGCTTGAGTATATCTTCCTGCCTCTTCCGCTCATCGTCGAGGCTAGACTTGAGGAGATCACCAAGTCGTGACTGCGTGGAATCAAATGAAGACAACTCGCTTCCTACACAATCGTTGTAAGCTGCGAACGCAAGAGACGAAAAGTGAGTGGCTGGGTTTGTTGTGCCAGCACTCGACGCCATACAAGAGAAACAAACAACCTCCTAGTGTGTGTGTGCACCTGCCTTGAAGAGTGCCTGAGATAATGAGCGTCTACAGAGGAAGAAATAAATGAGAGAGAGAAAAATAAAAATAAAGGGATTTAAATAAAATAAGAGCGTATCTCTCACAAAATGGATTATATACATTTGAGGCTCAAACCAACCTCGGTGGAAGGATTTCTGTTGCTCGTGGGAGTAACGTGGGCAACAATGATTGCATTGTATTCTCTCACATTTGTTTCTTTCGTGGCAAAGGCGGGCGGCAGACGACCTCAAACGGACACGTTATTAGTCGAAAGTCGATTGAAAATTGTCGACTTGCATGCAGATATAACGGAGAATAATATGCGTGCAATCAGGAACGGTGACAAGTTTCCTCGGCATGACAAGAATGGAGACTTAATTGTTTTGAACAACGTCGCAGATAGCAACCGAATCATGCCCCGTCGCAAAGTCGGCCGTTGGCCCACAATCGAAAACCCTGCTTACGAGCTGCTACCTGCACCGACCCCAATAACTCCACCTGAACTATCCTTCTGTCTCTTTTTCAAGGAGGACAACGATAAGCTGCTGGAATGGCTTAGCTGGCACTATTACTCAGGTCCCATCAAGCACCTTATGATTTGTGAGCAACCTCATGCAAAAGAATACGCAAAAACTCGGTTGGCGGGTAGTGGCTGGAATGATCTGGTGGACATCCAAACAGTTGAGGCTGGTAAAGACTACTTTCACTCACGTGAGAACGTCACTTACCTACAAAGGCTCCAAGAAGGGGATGAGGAGTTAAAATACGACCTACATCGCCCGATTCAGGGCTCCTGCTACCAGCACTGCATCAAGGAAATGCGATCACAAGGATTATCCTGGGTCTTCTTCATCGACACAGACGAATTTCTGATACCTCGTGAGAGGCCCTACAATACCAAGGCCGTGTGGAGCCAGGGCGTTGCCGGTTATCGTGGTGTATTTCGTAAGATGATCGAGGAAGAAGAGTGGACTCGGCGCCAATGTGTCTACTTCCCGCGAATAATGTTTCACAACGGTACTGAATTCGATAACTCAGATCCGCGCGCTCGGTTTCAAACAATGAATTTCAAACACCACAGATTTGGTTACGAGAATGCCCCAGGAAAATCAGCACTCGATGTCTCCAGACTGGAGCGATTTGACTACAAAAACCCTCACGAAAAAATCAATCCACGCTGTGAAGATGAAAATTTTCCGAATTACATTGATCCGAGGAAGTTCAACATCTCCCTTCAGGCGAACCATTATCTGGGAACGCGTGAAACGTATATGTACCGCAAAGATCCCCATCGAAGCGAAGATAAGTGGAACGAAAAGGCTCGTAAATACGGGGGAATTCAAGATGGAAAATATGGCATTGACCACAAGGGAAACAAATTCCTCATAAGAAAGGAAATGTTTGGTTCTCTGGATGGTTGGGTAGAAGAATTCGTAAAAGATGTTGGATCTTTAGCGGCTGAGCGATTGCTGTTTAAGGGAGTAGGAAAACATACAACATCAGACTTTTAAAAAAACGAACCCCGTGCTATTTGATGAACCCGTGCTATTTGATGAACCCGTGCTGCTATTTGATGACGATTTAATCAATTTCCGCTTGTGAGGCTGTTTCAGATTTGATTTCCCCTCATTTCCAGGTTGATTCTTTGCCTCCGACAAGTGTGCGGTCGACTCTGACTCGGACCCAGTGAAATTGAAATTTATTTCACCAGGGTTCTCAAACTAAATCAACAGTAAGGCTGCCTTAGAGCTTTATTTCAAAGTAGTACCGAGTTACCGATCAGCTCAAATTCTACTTATTCGTCTTTATTTATATCAAAGAAGATCACAGCCGTAGCTTCATTACCTTACATCCCTCTTTGACATGACTGATTCCCGCTCAGGTAAGACACAAACTGGTGGACACAAAACTGCCGAGCGCCTCGCCTCGCCTCGCCTCGCCTCGCCTCGCCTCGCCTCGCCTCGCCGCTCGCCTCGCCTTCGGATAACAACACTAACAAGAACGCTTTAAGGCAAGGTTTCCCCTGCCGACATTAATGCCCTCGTCGTCGACAGCTATATTCATGGCAAATTCTATTCCATCACGAAGAGTGTGGCACACAGGCCTAAGTTGTGGTTTTGGACGAGTTTGTCTACCATGTTACTCATCACAATGGTTTTAGCCTCACTCACCTGGAGCAACACTGTCCCGGGTGAGTTTGACTGGGTCATTGCTGACACGGAATTCAGCGAGGCGACGGATGCCATTGGGTACGCTACTGGGGAGGTTGATCCTCTGAACGAGAATGCGAACGCAAACGTGACCGCCCGGACGAACCCATCGGACTGGCACACGATGACGCACATTTACGAGTGGGAAGACCGTCGGATGGAATCTATATTAACGCCGGAAAACTTGAAGACCATGTGTGAGACTGAGGCAGTTCTAGCGACACATGAGAATTACCCCAAGATCTGTCTTCTAACGAAGGACGTTGATAACCCAAGGTGCACCAACATGACAATGAGCTTCCCTCTTAAATTCTACGGGGAGGGTCACGACTGGACCTGCCCCCTTTTATCTTCTGATGAGATTGTAGATACCACTGAGACGCTCATCAACTCTCTTAGTACCCCGTTAGGTATGCTGATGTATGGTATACACTTCGACAAGGGGACCGTGGGTCGAGGATATCCTGTGATGGTCCGTTCTTTTGTGAACTTTGGGGCCCCTTTGGAAGGTTTCACCAGCGAGGACGACAGAATCAACGAGCAGAACGGGGAGTTTGAGAAGCTCGTAAAACCGTGGGAGGCGGAAATCAATGACGAGTACTTCAAAAAGCCCGCCCCGGGTTTTGGGGGAAGCGTATACATGACACCGAGTGTCAAGAATGGTCTGCAGGTCACGTACTGGGGCTTCGACACCCAGCAGCTCGAGTTTGTCAGGCTGGTCGAGAGCGACATGTTGTGGAGCACTTTTGCGCTTCTTTTTGTCTACATATGGATGAGTGTTCACACTGGAAGCTGCATCCTGAGCAGCGTTGGAATGCTTCAGATTGTGTGCTCGCTGCCGATTGGGTGTGGCATCTACAAACTGCTTTTCGGCATCCCTTATTTTGACACTCTCCAGACTCTTGTGATTTTCCTGGTGCTGGGTGTGGGAGCTGACGACGTTTTCGTCCTCGCAGATGCGTGGAAACAGTCCGAGAAGACTGTTTCTAAAGCTGATTACATGAATGAAGTGGACTATATTCACGATCGGTTGTTTTTGGCCTACAGCCGCACCGCGCAGGCCGTCTTCAACACGTCCTTTACTACTGCGATGGCTTTTGTCGCAACGGCGATGTCACCCATAATGCCGATATCGACATTTGGGGTGTATGCGGCCATCTGCATTATATTGAACTATCTAATGGTCATTACTGTGACACCGGCTGCGGTTGTCATGGTTTACAAAAACATGGGCTGCTGCTTTGGCGTCTTCTGCAAGAAGGTGCCTGATGATTGGTCGAACGGAGGGGCTGCTATTGTCAAGAAGGAGGAAATGGTGAGTAAAGATAGCGTAGCGCGGAGAACTTGTATGTAGCTAAAAGAGTCTAACCCTCCTCTATACCGGTTTCTTTCAATTTTTAAACCCCCCCCCCAAAGGAGGCAACGTCAAATGAAAATTCCCCCAAGGGGACCTTCAAGCCTGTTGAAAACTTCTACGAGAAGTTTTACATTCCAGTAATGACGTACGGCCCCCCAAACAGTTCTTTCAAGCCATTTGCGCTGCTGAGTATAACTGTTATGCTGGTTTGGGGCATCGCGGCCATCGATGGAGCATCCAAGCTAACCCCGCCCACCTCCCAAGAGAAATGGTTTCCAAATGAGCACATGTTTGACGGGGTCATAGACACGTTGACGAGCGGTTTTACCAGCGGCACGGATGCCAACTATGTGCCCATGAGCTTCACCTGGGGTATTGACGGGATTGATCGGGACGTAAACGAGAACGGGGAGAAGTTCAATAAGTACAAACCGAACGTTAACAGGGGGAGCAGCATCTTCAACAATTTTGATTTCACTGACAAAGACGTCCGAAACCATATTAAGGAGAGTTGTCAGCTTATGAGAGAGCAGCTCTGCCCCGCGGACGGCTGCAATTTTGACACACTTATCATACCCGACAAGGTTGTCTGCTTCATTGACGAGCTCGAGGATTGGCACAGTGCAACCTACGGCAACTCTATTGACGATGTGAGCGACGATGAGTTGCTTGTGAGGCTGAAAAAGTTCAGGAAGGAAACAAAGCCGGCGAGTAGCCCCATTGTTGGAAGTTGGGAGAAGTACATAGGCTTCGTCGATGACAAGCTTGAGTACGTCATGGTCACGGCCACGATGAGCATGTACACTCTGCAGAGCATTGACACGAAGAGGTTTGTTTTGACTAGTTTGGAAGAGCTTTTGGAGAAGATCGACAAGCTCCCCGAAGCCCAAAAAGCCGGTAAAGTACTCACAGAGAGTGGAATCGCGTGGACATGGATGGATACTGAGCAAGGTTTGGTCGACGGGCTTTTTAACGGGTTCCTGATCTGCTTCCCTGTGGCCTTCTTGGTTTTACTCTTGGCCACGAAGAACCTCATCGTTTCTTTTCATTCGATTTTATCCATTGGTATGATTGTCGCAAGTGTCTTAGGGGTTGTTCAGATGATGGGATTTCCCTTGGGCGTTGCCGAGAGTATCGCTGGGATTATCGTCGTCGGGTTTTCTGTCGATTATGTCGTCCACATGGCTCATATGTTCATCGACGGGAGCGAACATGACTGCAATACCGCGGAGGAGCGCTTCGCTTACAGGTGCGTTTTGGAATTTGGAATGCAGTGAGAAAATTGGGAGAGAGATAGGGAGAGAAACAGTGTGTGTGTGTGTGTGTGTGTGTGTGTGTGTGTGTGTGTGTGTGTGTGTGTGTGTGTGTGAGAGAGAGAGAGAGAGAAAAAAAAACAG